>Ga0134124_10000937_pt1 | contig 23362 bp, 19 predicted proteins | sample KB304_FD_96880 | JGI IMG/M metagenome (GOLD analysis project Ga0134124, IMG submission 96880) | Terrestrial soil microbial communities without Nitrogen fertilizer from Kellogg Biological Station, Michigan, USA - KB3-0-4 | ecosystem: Environmental > Terrestrial > Soil > Unclassified ... | reverse complement strand
GTCAGCAGCGCAGCGCGATCTTTGGATAGATGCTGACAAAGCGTCATGACGTCTTTCTGCTCGGCTTCGTCGCGCGCCCGACGCAGCGCTTCGGTGACGTCATCGATCACGATCAACAGGCCGGCGAGCTCGCCCTGGACGTGGATGGGCTCATAGCTCAATTGGAGGCACCGCGGGCCGTTGGCTAGCACCTTGGGGAACTGGTCGATCAGCACTTCTTCTGGCAGCACGGCTGCGAGCAACTGCTCGAACGCCATCCCGAATTTTTGTACGAAGCTCGCATCGACGCGGGCGAGGTAGTCGCTGACGGGCGTCCCAGGCTCGAACTTGCCCAGCCACTCGTCCACGACTCGTGAGTGCTCGGGCGCTAGGCGTCCTTCGAGATCGATCGTGAGCAAGCCTTGCTTCACGTTGTCGAGCACGCGCCGCATGTCCTGGTTGCGTTTGGAGAGCTCCGCCGTTCGCTCTTGCACGCGGCGCTCGAGGTTGTCGTTGGCGGCCTGCAGCTCGTCGTAGAGCCGCGAGTTCTGCAAAGAGACTGCTGCGTGCCCGGCCAAGAATTCCAGCCTCTCGACGCGCGCGGCGTGGAACGCCCCGGTTGCGGTGTCGTTCTCCAGGTAGAGGACGCCCACGAGCTGACTCTGATGGACCAAGGGCACACAGGCGATCGACTTGGCGTTTCGTTGCTCGACGAACGGATCTTGGGCGAAGCGATTGTCGTGGCTGGCGTTTTCGAGCACGACCGACTCGAGCGTGCGCGCGCAATAGCGCACGACGGAAGACGCGAGCATTTGGCTGATTTCGCGCGCGTTTTCTTCGACTACCACTTGCTCGGCCTGCACCCGCAAGGCCGCGCGGATCACGAATTCACCGCCCTCCGAGAGCAGTAACACGCCTCGTGTCGCACCCGCGTTTTCCAACAGAATCTGCGTCAGCCGTCGCAGCAGGGGCTCCAAGCGAATCTCACTGGCGATGGCGCTCACTGCGAGCATGGCCGACTCCAAGTCGAGTTGACTCCCGCCACTGGGGCTCGACGCGGTCATGGTCTGCGCGGAGGTGTCAAAGCGCCGTGCGGCCGGCACCGGCTGCATTCGCGGGAGCTCTCGGCTGAGCTCGCGCGCTTTGCCCGTAGCGCCCCATAGCTCGTACTGGCGCGCGGCGGCGCCCAGGCTCTGCTGTGCCAGGTGCCTCCGGCCGGTACGCTGCTGAAAGCCGGCCAAGCGCTCGTAGGCGAGCGCGAGGTGCGGTCGCACTCCGACTTGCGCGGCGGCCTCCACCGCGCGCTCGTAGGCGTCGAGCGCTTCGATGCGTTGATCGCGCGCTGCGTGGAGCTCGGCGCTCAGCAGCTCTTGCAGCGCAAAGAAGTTGCTCGGCGACGCTCGAACCCACGCTTCGAAACAGGCGAGATCGGCGTCGGCCTTCGCGAGCAGTGTCTCACGCTCGACGGGCGGCGCAGTGCGTGCCAGCTCGACGCACGCCATGCCGTGGTAGAACACGCAGTCCACCTTGAAGGCCACGCCCGGGGGCGGCTGGATGGCCTCCGTCACGCGCCGCGCCTCCTCGGGGTCACCGAAAAGGAAGCGCAACATGCCCTTGATCGCGGCATAGTGCGCCTTCACCGGGGGCGGGCCCTCCGCCTCGAACAGCTGCTCGCTGAAACCCTCTCCGTCCATCGAGCCGACGACGGAGGTTTCACCGCGCAAACAAGCCAGGCTTCTGCTCACGATGTCGAGCAGCAGCTGGTTGAGAACATCGCCCTGTTCCTTCAGGGCCCGCAAGTTGCCGGGGATTTCTAGCTGGAGCTCCGCCAGCGATTGGCCGGCATACAAAGCCTCGGCCACGCCAACGGCCATGCAGAAGCCCGCGTGGATTCGATCGCCGGCATCGAGCCCCGAGCTGATGCCGCGCTTGAAATGGACCGAACATTCCGTCCGCGCACGCACCCAGGGCGCCAAGAATTCCGCATAGATGAACTCCACCCCTCCGCGAGCAGCCACGTGCTCGGGGCGAGCCGCGAGCGCGAGCGCGAGCTGGCCGAACTCGTGGGCGCGAATCGGGTCGCCCGTAACCACGTGATGCACGATGCCATACTGCGCGTAGAAGAAGGGCGAGACCGGCGCAGTGCCGTGCTCGAGCGAAAGCCGTACGGCTTTCAGCACCATCAGCACCATCAGCGCGTGGTTCCACTGAAAGACGGCGGGAATCGCGGACGCCATCGTGGCGACGACGGCAAGCTTCTCCGGATCGACCATCGCCGGCAGTTCGGACAGCGTTGTCACGTCGCGCGAGCCAACCTCGGCCTGATAGATCCCGAACGCTTCGCCGATTGCCGCGCCGAGCGCAGCTTGATCGTGTGGGTCAGGTAAGCTGACGCCGAGCAAAGCGAGGGTATCCACGCTGACGGCGGTGGCTTCCTGCGGGCGACCTCGATTGGTGAGGATGCTCGCCTGCAGATTTCGTGCGGCAACGCGATCCAACGCTCGCCCCGCGTTCGCTTCGATCGCGTCGATGAGCTGCAATGCGCGCGCTTCATCGTGCAACAGGTAGTGCGACTCGGCCGCGACGAAATGGGCATTCAGGCTCGTGTCGTAGTCCACCTCGAAGCAGTTTTCCCCGAGCAACTCCAGGCAAATGCCCGCCAGCTGGGCAGCGGATGCGTGAGCTGCAGCCGATCGAGCACGGCGAGCTGCGTCCAGGTTGAGTCGCGCGATTCGCTGGCTTTCGTCGCGGGTGACGACGTGCTCACGACCGAGGTTGAGTTGTGTCACCACCTCGAACAGCCGTTCGTCGCTTGGTCCATCTTGGCCCGCGGCCGAAAGCAGCAGTCGACCAATGCGCAGGTGGATTGCCGATCGCTCGCTGCTCGCGCCCCTCGACAGCGCAGCCTGCTGAACGCGGTCGTGCACGAACCGGTAGCTCACGTCGGCGACGTTGGCTGGCGTCGTGTCGGGCAAGTCTTCCAGAAGATGGTGGTTCTGACCGAGTGGCACCAAATATCCACCGACCACCGCCGGCAGCAAGGCGCGCAGCACGGCACTCGGCTCGTCTTCGGCGATCACCGACAGCGTGCTCAGGCGAAAGCTATGCCCGATGCAGCCCGCCAGTTGCAGCAGCTCTCGAGTGCGCGGCTCGAGGGTCGAAAGGCGCGCCACGACCAGATCGACGACGTTGTCCGTGGCGCCGAGCGCGGCGATGCTTGGCAAGTCCCAATCATAGCCTCGGCCTGCCTCGAACCTCAGGTGTCCCTCGGCAGCCAAACGCTGAAGAAACTGAGCGATGAAGAATGGGTTTCCGGAAGTCTTGTCGAATAGGAGCGTCGCAAGACCATCGCTCTTCTGCTGCGTGATCCGCAAGGCGTCCGCGAGTAGCTCACGAACGTCTGAAAGCGCCAACGCCTGGAGCTCGATGCGGTTACTTCGAACACGTCGCTCGAGGCGTCCGAGCATGAGTGATAGCGGGTGCGCCGCGTCGACCTCGGAGTCGCGATAGCTGCCGACGATCAGCAGGTGCCCTTGGCTTTCCGACGAGAGCACGAGCTCCAGCACGGCGAGCGAGGCCGTATCGGCCCACTGTAGATCGTCGAGAAAGAGCACCAGCGGCGCTTCTTTGCAGGCGCTGGCCTCCATGAATCGTCGAAATGTGCGCTCGAAGCGAGTTTGTGCCTCGTGCGCGGGTAGCGCGGCAACTTCCGGCTGCTCGCCGAGGGCGACGACCAGCTCGGGAACCACGTCGACGATGACGCGCGCATTGTCACCCAACGCGAGGCGCAGTCGCTGGCGCCAGCTTTCGAGCTCGCTAGCGGTCGATGCCAGGTAAACGCGGACGAGGTCGCTGCAGGCTTTGGTCAAGGCGGAGTAAGGAATGCCGCGGCTGTACTGATCGAATTTCCCCGAAACGAAGTGGCCGCCGCGCATGATCTCGCGGTGAACCTCTTGGACCAAGGCTGACTTACCGACGCCTGGAGGCCCAGAGATGAGCGCGAGCGTTCGCGCGCCACTTTGCGCAGCACTCACCAGCTCCAAAAGCGTCTTGAGCGGCGCCGCTCGACCGTAGAGCTTTTCGGGCACGCGCAGCGTGCCATCGTAGTCCAGCTGTCCGAGCGAGAACGGCGTGATCTGTCCCGAACTCGCAAGCTCCGTGCGAGCTCGTTCGAGATCAGCCAACAGCCCCGTGGCGGTCTGGTAGCGATCTTCGGGGCTCTTCGCCAGCAGCCTCAGCACGATTTCTTCGAGCACTGCCGGCAGGTTCGGACGATGCTGCCGGGGCGGATTCGGTGTGCGCGCGATGTGCGCGTGGATCAACTGCAGCGCGTCCTCACTCTCGAAAGGTCGCTTCCGCGTCCACAGCTCGTAGAACGTGACGCCCAGAGAATACAGGTCGCTCCGGTGATCGACCGATCGATTGGTCCGTCCAGTCTGCTCGGGGGAAATATAGCCGAGCGTCCCCTGAATTTCGTCCGGCTCGACCGGCAGCCGGCGCTCGCGAATGAGATGTATCGCCAGCCCGAAATCGATGAGCGTTACCTGCCGCGCCTCGTCGTCGACGAAAAAGTGAAGCGGTTTCAGATCTCGATGCACGAAGCCACGCGCGTGGACGGCAGCGAGCGTCCGAGTCATCTCCACCGCCCAGGAGACGAAGCGCGTTGCATCCGGAAGGCCCTCGGCAATGAGTTCACTCAGCGACCGCCCTTTTGCCACTGCCAACACGAGTGCAGCATCCGGGCCTTCGATGAACTCGTGCGCTTCGCTGACCGGTGTGCCCTTCAGTCGCGACAGCACGCTGAACTCGTGCCGCAGCACTGCCGCCTCCTGCGCAAGGGGATAGCCCACGCGGGGACGCTTGATCACGAATCTCGCCTGGTCGAAAACCCGCGTCGCGGGAAAGACCCGCCGCGTCCCGGCCAGCGGAGATGACTCTACCCGGTACCGACCTTCTGTCCCATTCACGGCGCGTACAACGGCCGCAGTGACGATGCGATTAACGGTCCGCGGTCGAGCGCCGGAAATGCCGTGCTGGGCAAGACTGCGCTCGGCTGGAGCGGAGCGCTGTTGCGTCGTGCCCCACTCTTTCGCCCAACGCTGGCTCGGCGGCGGAACGGGAAGACTGCAGCTGCACCGCCGACAAGTGGACCTGCACCACAGCCCCCTGAAAACAGCGTCCTGAACGAACGAGCGCTCGACCCAACCGTCCCACGACGTCGAGTTGGGTCGAGCCGAACCCCGCCGCCGAAGGCTGCGCCGGTGCACGACGCGGCGCGTGACCATCAACCCCATTCTCGCTTCTGTTTTTTGATGGTCACCGAGCGCGGCGCAGAGCACTCAGCCTTCGGCGTCGCGGCCGTCGATTTCGGAGAGTGCGAGGGTCGGCGCGCGCGACTCGTTTGCAACTGAAGGCGCGCGCTGGCCACGCCTTCCGGGTTGCTACTTCATGGGTTGGCGCTCGAATAGGTTCCAGGCCACGCTCGCGACGTCCACGTTCAGCGAGTTGCCGTACGGGCTGTGATCCACGTTGGGCAAGGAGCAGAGCGCGGTCTCGACGCCGGTGCCGCATTGCGTGTACCGCTCGCAGTACTTCTCGAAGGTGCTGGTAGTGCCCGTGCACTGGTTGATGTCCGCCCAGAGTTGCAGCGAGGCTTTGGCGCCGACGGCGGTGTACATGCCGCCTTCAGGACCGACCAAGCCACCGGCATAGGGCTCCAGTGAGTCCGCGAGGCCGCGGATCTCCAGCATCGAGATGGGGCGCGTGGGTTTGCAGGGTTGAGTGCGCAGATCGGTAGACATGGGGGCAATGGCGGCGATCACGTCAGCTGCGTCGCAACCCATGCGGTGCGTCAGCCCGCCACCGTTCGAGAAGCCGGAGACGAAGACGCGCTGCGAATCAATGCAGGTGTCGGTCTTCAGCTTGCTGACGATGGCTTTGAGGAAGCCGACGTCGTCGACTTTTTCTTTACCCGCCGTGCCACAACACTTGTCGTCGACGTTCCAATAGCCGTCGACTCCGTCGGGGAACACAGCCAGGAACTTTTTCTTGTCTGCCAGCCCGCTGAAGCCGCTCATTCCCTTTTGTTGAGAGCCGTTGCCGCCGGCGCCGTGGAGATCAATCACCACTGCGAGTGCCGTGCCTGCTGCCAAGCCTGACGGAACATGCAGCAGGTAGCTGCGGGCACGACCGCCGTACTGGAGCGTCAGCTTGGAGTCGCCAGCGCTCAGCGAAGGACGCCCAGCACAGCTTTGACCGCCGCCGCCGGCCCCCGCCGTTGCGCCTGGGGCACCGGCAGCGCCGCTTGTGCCGCCGCTCGCGTGAGCGCCTGCCGAACCGGCGACCGAACCGCTCTGACCCGCGCTGGCCGAGCCACCGGCACTCGTCGTGCCCCCATTGCTGACGGCGCCTGCTCCGGCAGCGCCCGCTGCCTCGCTGCCGCCGAACCCGAGGCTGCCAGCTCCGGGCGCCCCGGCGAGCTGCGCAGACCCGCCAACGGAGCTTTTGGAGCCGCCCATGCCGACGCTACTCGCCATGCCTCCGCTGCCAGCGCTCGTTTCGTGTCCAGGCGTTGCGGTCTGTGATCCGCAAGCGCTGAGTTCTAGGACCAACAGGGCAAGCGTGGCTGAATTTCGAGTCAAGGGTTTGCTCCGCCACGCAGTCGCTGGTCTGTGGCGATTTGAGCTCAACTCTTTTTCTCGTCATCCGCCTTGCAGTCCCGCCCTCGCGATCCTAGCGCCGTGCGCGCGTGCTCGATGGGGCGCGCTGGTGCCAAGAAAGTCACAGTTCGAAATCCGATCTCAACGGTGAAGGTTCGGCTCGCGGCGGGCTCAAAGAAGCCATGCCCAACTCGCATCGAACGTTGAACGCTCTCGGCTTGCCTTGCACCCTCGCGCTGGCTCTCGGCGGAGCTGCCATCGCGGGCTGCTCGGCCGCCGAAAATTCCCAGGATGAAGCCTCGACGACGGTCGGCGCAGGCGCCGATCACGAAACGCTGGCTCAGTCGTCGCAAGCGCTCATCCCTGATGACGCTTTGCAAAAAACGCTGGTCCCGCTCCGCTCGCTACCGGTCCCGGGCAAAGTCTACTTGAAGCAAATCGAGGAGACGATTGCCGCGGCCGGCACGTTCACACAAGTCGTCTACGTCTACCAGCCCGACAGCAACCGAGAGACGATTCGCTTCGCACTCTCCGCCAAGACCTCGACAGGTTCGGTGGACAGCTCGCAGCGCTTCGAATCGGTGAAGGTCACTTCGCATCCCGGCGAGGCCGATGCCCTGGTGCAGACGTTGTCGAGCAGCAACGGTCAGCGCGTTTACGACGTCACGAATTCACGCTCGGGCTGGTATCGCTTCGAATTCAACTACGTGGCAGTAAACGCCGGCAGAACGCTGTCTTTCAGCGCCTACGACGCGTCGAACAACTCGCTCAAGATCGTCTGGAACGACCCGCCGCGGACGGCCGTTCAGGTGCGAGCGAAGTTCAACGTGGAGCAAACCTCCCAAGCGTACTTGAAGGGAGGTGCGTACCGGAACACGGACCCGTCACAGTTTTCGTACGCGGACAACGTGAAGGTCGATGGACGCCTGCTCTATCGGCGCGCGTTCGATCAAGGGAGCTACGATTTTCCGCTCGGTCGTTTGAACGCGGGTGAACACACGGCGGAGTTCTCGCTCTCGGCGAGCGCGTACGACGTGGCCAAGTTCTGGTTCGGAATCAACGACAAGAGCTTCGATCCGAACGGCGTGAAGACGGCTTGGAGTCGCGTTCAGTTTCTTTATTACGGCTCGATGCACACGGGGGGATACGACGCCTGGAGTGAAGGCGTGGCCTTCGCACAGGGCGCGACGGTCACGAACGGGGTCCGCCCGGCTCCGGTTCGCCGCGGCACCTCCTTCGCAATCTCGGTCGAAGATGCCTCGCTGAGCACGTCGCAACGCAACGCGCGTGTGCAAGTGATCTCGGACGAAACGCAGTCAGAGGTGTTCTGGTCGAAGACGCTGCCCGCCGCTTACGACTATTCCGGCGGCATTTATCTGAACGGCGCGTTCAGCGCGATCAACCGCGAGCATTGGCAAATTGCGGTGCCGAGCGACGCTGCGGTCGGCCGTTATTACCTGCGCGTCACGGCTCCCTCCGGCGCGCGCATCGGCCAAGACGTGGTCTTCTACGTCATCCACAATCCTTACGCCGTCGTGGCAGCCGCCAAGATTTCGAAGCCCGAGCTCGAAACCTACGCCTACGACGAGGACGAAGACGGAGTCGAGCAACAAGGTCCGTACGGCGTCGACAAAGACAATCTGCGCGCCCCCTTCATGGCTCAGTACGAATTCTCAGCGCCGTACCTGACTTACCACCAGCTGACCGGCGCGTTCCGCCGCACTCAAGACGCGTCGGGGTTCTCGCTGCTCGACCTGTCGATTGCTGCGGCGCAAGGCACCACGAGTGAGTTCGAATCCATGCGCCGGCTGTATCGCGTCGTCGCGCAGAAGATCCGCTACACGCGCCAAACCTACCAGGACGACATCTCGTCGCTCGTGCTCTCCGACACGCTGTTCACGCCCGAAGATGCGCGACGTTACGCCAAGCCGAACACGGATCTATCGAGCGCGGAAAGTATCTTCGGAGGCATGTGCTACGAGTACGGCGCAGTGCTGACATCGATCGCGCGCAGCGCGGGCATCATCGCTCGCCAAGTATCGAGCGACAGCCCCGTGGGCGGCTGGGGCAACCACGTGTTCATGGAAGCCTTCATTCCCAACCTGCCGCAGCACGGCGGCACCGTGAGCTCTAGCAGCACCAGCGCGAACAGCGACACGGATCCTTGGTACGCGTTCGACGCCACGCCGCCTGAAGGCTCGGGCGGCTTCCAGTATCGATACGTTTGGCCCCGTTATTCCGAGGGCATCGCGCCACGCGCGCAATACGGCAAGGCGGCGTTCGTGCTGCTCGGGTACAAGGTGCACGGCGTCCGGACCACCAAGGTCGATTGGGATCCGTTTGGTTCGACCGAAGGCGTCGGTGAAGATGACGTTCAGCAACTGGCATCGGCTTACGGCAGCGGGCCCGACTATTGGCTGAGCCAGAGTGGGATCACGGGCTTCCTCGGCCGCGGCGAAAAGGATGTGTATCGGATCAACAAGGCGGCCACGGGCGCAAACACCGTCTCGGTGCGATTGGCCGCGGGTAGCAACACGACGCTGAACCCCAAGCTGTGCATCGGTCCGTACATCGATCCGAATTCGACCCCGGTCGAACCCGGCGGTGACGGCTCACCGCCTCGTTGGACCGCCTCACTGCCCGAACCGTGCACCAACCGCGCGACGACGCAGACGTTGCCCGCGGGCGACTCGGTCGTGGTCGTGTTCCACGACGAGGGCTACGGGTTGGACGACTACGTGAGCGACAGCCGCTTGAAATACGGTGACTCGATTCAGTACGAGCTCACCCTGCAGTGACGCGAAACAGCCTGGGTACCGCTTCTGTGGCGGTGCCCAGGCTGCACTCGTCGAACAGGTCCGCGTTCTCCGGCGCCTCGGGTCCGATGTACGCTCGAGCTCAGCGAGCGCTCGATGGGCGGCGTTGGGTGAGGTCGAACGCGGGGCAGGTCAGCCGGAAAGCGCGTCGCGCAATGCTTCGGCCAGAGACTCGACGCTGGGTGCGCCGTCGAACCGCCGACCGTTGATGAAGAAGCTCGGTGTACCATTCACGCCGCTGCGGATGCCACCGTTGAAGTCGTTCTTGATTCGCTCCAGGTAGTGATGGCTGGCGACGTCGGCCTCGAGCTTCCCCGCATCGAGCTGGAGCGAGGCGGCAATCGTGGCGAAGGCATCCGGCCCGAGTGACTCGGGCCCATGTCGCCTCGAGTACGCGAAGATGGCGTCGTGGGCTTCCCAGAATTTGCCCTGCACCGCTGCGCCTTCCGCAAATTCTGCCGCGGGCTCGGCGGCGGGGTGCATCTCTGCCAAGGGGAAGTTGCGAAACACGAAGCGCAGCTCCTTGCCGAATGTCTTCTGAATGGCGCGCACCACCGGATCGGCGGCGGCACAATGCGGACACTGGTAGTCACCGTACTCGACCAACGTGAGGGGTGCGTCTGCGGGGCCCGCCGCGTGATCATGCTCGGAAACAGGAGGACGAAGGGACATGGTTCAAACGCCTTTGCCGGTGAGCGCGTCGAGCGCGTCGAAAATGCCGTCGGCGCCGGGATTGACGCCGATTGGAGAGAGGTAGCTCCAGCGCACCACGCCCTCGCCGTCGATCAAGAACAATGCGCGCTCACTCACCCCGTCGGCCTCGCGGTACGCACCGTAACTCTTGGCTACCGCGCCCTTGGGCTCGAAATCCGCGAGCAGCGGAAAGTGCAACTTCCGATCGCTCGCAAACGCGGAGTGACACCACACGCCGTCGACCGAAATACCGAGCAGCTGCGCCTTTTGCTTCCGGAACTCGCCCAGCATTTCATTGTAGAGCGCCATCTGGTCGCCGCAGACCGGGCTCCAATCCGCCGGGTAGAAGGCGAGCACCACGAATTTACCGCGAAAGTCGCTGAGCGACACGCGTTGATCGGGGGTGCTGGGCAGCGAAAACTCCGGCGCTCGAGCGCCAACTTCGAGGATCGACATGGGTTCCACGCTAGCACTTAGTGCCAGGCCCCTCAGCCGCCAGCCCATTTTTCGTTCGAAGAGCCCGGATGAGTCAGAGCGTGGCGATCTGCGCGATCAGCGGCGTCGAGCCCACGATCGCCTTCTGCGCTTGATAGCGCTCGGCGAGCGACTCCCACAACGCGAACCCATAAACGTTGTGGCGCACGGCCTGCACCCAGCCGGTCACGAACAGGTTCGCCTCGGGGCCAAAGCTCGACAAGCGCGCGGCTAGGGCGTCGAACGCGAGCACGTCGGCATTGTGCGCGTCCACGACGGTTGCGAATGCGGCCGTGAGCGAGAGCTGGCGCTGCTCGGCCGTCAACGGAACCAGGTTCAACCAGCGATCTTGCAAGTCCTTGGCCACCCCGCAAAGCTCGTTGCCAAGTCCCACCAACCGCGACGCCAGGCGCTTCAACTCCCGAATCTCGACGTGGTGATGAAAGGTCTCGTCTAGCTCGATGCCTTCGCACAGCTCGATCAAATGAAAAGTCGGGTACATTCCGATGCTGATCGTTCGACAATCGAACAGGTCGTCGACGTCGACGGACAAGCGGCGCTCGCGATAGCAACGCGCCCAGTCGGTCTCACGCTTGGCGTTCTCGAGCCATTGCAGCATCGAGCTCGAAAGCCGCTGTAGCCACGCCGAACTGCGTTGGCCACGAAGGCGTGCGCCCAGGTCGGCCCAAGCGGCGAGGTAACGGCTCCCTGATCCGGCGTTCGGACGTTCGCCTTGCAGCGCCTGGATCACGTGGCCGACGTTCCAGCCGAGCTCGTCTTCTACCTGCAGGTCGTCCCAAAACAACCACAGCGAGATGTACTGGGTCACCAGCAGCGCGGCATCGAAGCCAGCATGCGGTAACGAGTAGCCGCCGTAGCGGCCGACGTCGAAGCGACGCAATCGCTCCGCTTCCGCGGGCTCTGCGCCCATCTCATAGTCGCGGAGCCAGCTCAGCGTGCCTCGTTCGAGGGCGGCAGCATACGGATTTTGCACGGGCGTCGCGCGCCAGTGCCGGGGAAAGAGTAGACGAAAGCTCGCGGGGGGTTCGAGCGCGAGCGACTCGAACTCGGCAGCAGGAACGATGCGTAGCACTTCGGACAAGGCAGCCTCCTTGGACCGCCATCCTGCGAAACTGCTGCGTTCTGGCACATAGTACGGTCGTACTATTGGCGCCGGTCGTGCTCTGTCGTCTCGCTCTGTGCCAAGAACGAGTACCAGGCGCTGCGACCTCTGCGGCTCCGCTCGCGCGCCACCTGTTCGGGCGAAGCAACCATCGTGAATACCAACTCGCTGCGTTTGGAAACGTCGGCCTTGCGAAAGACGTTGACCAGGTGATTGCGCACGGTGTGCGGTGACACGCGCAGCAAGGTCGCGATTTCGGGGTTCGTGAAACCGCGCATCACCAGTCGTGCCACGGCTCGCTCTCGCGAAGAGAGCGACCAATCGTCAGCCCACCACTCGGCTTCGAAACGGGTCGGAGCGGTCGCTTGCTTGGCGAACAAGCCCTGCCCGAGTGCGACGCCGGGCGCGAGCAGGCGAAGCCGGCGTGTCTCGCGTTCGCCAAAGCGAGACCCACCCGCGCGCCCCAGATGAAAGCCGAACACACCCCACGGCGCGGGTCGAACATTCGTGACGAAGGACGTGATGCGGTGCGGCGAGAGCAGTTCGCGATACACCACCAACCGTTGCCGTCTCGCGGGGCTCAGCACGTCCAAATCGACGGCGGGAACGATCGCCGAAAAACGAGCCAGCTCGTGCGGTAGGAGCTCACTCATGTAGCTTGGAAAGCGACGGCGCAGTTCCTGCTCGTCGTAGCCCATGCTCATGACCTCACGCACGCCGCCGCTGCTGTCGGACCAAACCGAGCAAGCGGTGTCGAAGCCGACGCTCGACCTCAGGTGTGCGAGCCAGTTCGCTTCGAACTGTCGCAGATCACGCGCGGCGAGCGCCATCTCCGCAATTGCGCCCAAGTCTCGCTCGACGGAATTCATGGCAGCCGCGGCTGCAGTGTAGCGCCCGCGCGTTTCGGCAACGGCTCGGAACTAGCGCCACTCACTTAATGACTATGGTCCCACGACCGGGCGAGTCTCGAGGCGTCCGAAAGTCCGCACGACTCCAGATTCGACCTCGAGCAAAGCCGGGGCAGCCCTGAATTTCAGCGAAGTTCAGCGTCTTCGGCCGTAGCTTGTGACCAGAACGGGGCCTGCTACGCTTCTGCATTTGCTGGCCGGCGCATGGTGAACTCTCCTGGACAACCCGACTCGGCGCAGATACGGCGCGTTCAGCCCGACGGCTCGGTGCTGTTTTGTGGCCCCAACCTGTGCGTTCGGGTTGCAATACTGAAACCAGGCGTCGTCTTGGCAACTGCGCGGGGTGAAGTCGTCGACGACGACGACGTGCGCGCCGAAGCGGCGCTATTGCTGGAGTGTGATCATGAACTCGAGCGAGCGGGGAGCTTCATGATGTTCGCTGATCTGCGAGAGTCACCGCGCATGCCCGCTGCGTCGCGCGAGAGGATCGCCCGATGGACCCGCCGTCATCAGGCACGCCTCATGCCATCGCACCTGCTCATCCGCTCGAAATTGTTGGAGATGGCGTTGTCGATCATCACCATGCTGGTAGGCAGCGGCTTGTTCAAAGTTCACACCAATTCGCAGACCTTCTTGGCTTTGGTCAAGAAGGTGGCGCCAAAGCTGAACGAGCTGCCTCGAATTTCCTAGCCAGCCAGCTCGCCGCTCGCTGCGCGGGCGAACGCCGGCCTCGATTCGCGCCTCCAGCTCTCGGCCATTTTCGCCAAGTTCGTCGACCTCGAGCCGTGGCGGGCGTGAACAGCTCATTGCTTCAGTACGAGGTCCGCGCGGCTGACGGTAGCGCTGAGCGGGCGAACGCCGAACGCGAGGTTCACGTCCACCGTGGTCGGCCCACCTTTGAGCAGCGTCGCACTACACTCCATTTTGCCCCTGCCGCTTCGCGAATGCACCGATCCGCGATCGACTTCGAGCCACATGCGTGTCGCGCTCATGCGGCCCAGCGCGTCGCAGACGACGGTCGCAACGGGACTGCCACCTTGCAGCAGCGCGACGCGATACTCGAGCTTCGCGCTGCCGGTGTAGCTGAGGTCGATATCGGTCCAAAACGCAACCTTGCCTGCGCTCAGCACCGCGGTCGCGCTGTTCGACCCTTCACCGTAAAAGGGAATGCGCCCCACCTCTTTGCCGCAACCCGCGAGCAGCAGCGCGGCGGCAAAATGCAGCATTTTGGACATGGCGTTCACCAAAACCGTTCGACGCATGCGCCGAGGGTAAACGCGGGCACGGAGAACTTGGCGCAATACTCGGGGGCGCCATCATGATCGGCGTCGCGTACACCCAGGCTCCCGCTGACACTCATCGAGACGCTGAGGCCACCGGTCAGGCTCCCTGCGGGTGTGTCGAGCGTTGCCTCGCCTCCAAACGCCTCGGCGCCCGACCCAATGTTGCCGCCCACGCTGCCGTCATCGTTGTGCTCACCGAGATTGGCGCGCACGACTCCGACTTCATTGGTCAGCGAAAGTCCGTAACCGCCGCGACTCATCCTGAGCGTCTCTCTGATTCCGACGAGTTGAACGTCGTTGTCTTTGCCGTATTGAACGGACACAGTGCCAACCTCCGCGACAATTCCCTCGCGGGGCCCCCGCTGGACTTCATCTCTATAGAGCGAAGCGGCAACGCGGTACGAGCCACCGCCGGGCACTGCGCCAGAACTAGTTACCAAAAACCCCGTCGTCGGTGGGGACGAGCTGCTCGCGCTGGGCTTTTTCGATTGGAACGATGTCGGGGTCGAGAATTTCTGCACCAGACCGGGAGTTCCGGGTGGGATCTCCGTGGAAGCGCCAGCTTGATCGCAAGACGCACCAGGGGGTTCTGGGACGACGCTACTCTGGGCCACGATCGGCGTGTCCGGCTCGCTGCCGTCGTCGACGCAAGAATTCTTGGAGTAGGCGTTGAGCGGTGAAGTGGGATCGGCCATGCGGAACCTCCGGGATGGGAGGTCATCGGTCGGCTCCGCGCGTAGTTGCGTGACGCGATGAAAAATCGCGCCCCGCGCTTGCTACGGGTTGGAGTTCACGGTCGAAAGGCCGGTTTCTCAATCCGTCGAGACGGTCCCTCGTTGGTCGCCCTTCAGAACGGCTTCCACGCCATGAGCAAGACGATACCTGCCACCACGGTCACGGAGGCAACACCCCAGTACTCGATTCGACGCAGCGCAACGGCCTGGGCGAGGCCACCGGATAGAGCGCGAGTCAGCGCCGCGCGGGCCCGCGACAAGCAAATCGCCGTAGCGACGAGCAGCAGCCCGGAAAACCGAAACCAAAGCGCGTGATGAAACGGGCCGCCACTGACGAAGTCGAGCGCGGCGCCGCTCGCGAACGCCAAGAACAAGCTGATGCGCGCGGCGAGCAAGAGCGGGAGCGCCCAAACCGAAAGGGCGTTTGGGGCGAGTCCGGCGCGCCGTGAAGCCCACGCGGCGAGCGGCAACGCGCCAATCAGACCTATTCCGAGCACCGCGACGAGTACGTGCAAGCCCAGCGTCAACAATGCCAGATTCATGGATGGTGGCCTTTCACTTCGCGATCCCGACGATTTGTCGGCGGTGTTCGTCCCGTTCGAGACAATTCAAAAGGAATGCCGCCACGGAGCGGTAAGAAACCGAACGAGCCCCCGAGGGCAACCCGTCGACGACGAGACGAGGCGTCGTTTCGGTGCCGTTCACCAGACGCGGGGGTCGGGCGATCGTCCAGACCAAGTCCGTCGCCTGGATCACGCTCTCCATCGCATTGAGGTCGCGCGCGTGATGCCGCAACAGCCAGCGAAAGAAGGCGTAGAACGCACCGCGCATCGGGAACAACACCGCCGCAGACACCGCGCCCAGCCGCTGCACTCCGGCCCGCTGCATCGCCGAGACGGTGTTCGCCATCGATTCGGCCATGAAGGAGCTGGGACGAAGCGCAAGCCTCGCCCGAAGTCCCAGAGCCGAGACGACGGCGTCGTGGCCCGGCAATGCCTCGCTCAGGCGATCGACGTCGAGCGCGTCGCCCGCCGTGACGATCAGGTTGCTCTCGCGCCGTGTCATCTTTTCGGGGCTTCGCACGTACGCGGTGATGACGTGACCCCGCGCCAAGCCGAGGTCCACGACCTCGCGACCGATGTGACCGGTCGCACCCAGCACGAGCAGCTTCATGAAAGAGAGACGGAACAGCTCGTCAACGCGTGACGCCCATCCGCCTTTTTGGAGAAAGATTTTCCGATCATTGGAGCCCCGCCGGCGCCTCGCAAATGCTGCGCTGCAACGTGACCCCCCAGCTGGCAATGGCAGCCCGCATGTCGAAGCCGATGCGCTCGTAGAACGCGGCCACTCGATCTTTCGCCTGGGCGATCGCAGCCGGGCTATCCCAGACCGCGATGGTCGCGATGTCGAACGACTCGCCCTGTTTTCGCACCAGCACCGCGTCGCCGCGAAAGCCCTCGAGCGTGCGGATGTACTCGCGATTCCGACGCATCGCCGCCTCGAACTCGACGCGCGCGGCGGCCGGGACCACGAACGTATCAATCAGGTAAACCCCGTCCGGAGCGCGGCCTGGGTCAATCACGGCTTGCTTGTTTCGATCGATATCTTCCATGCCCAAAGCTTGGGGCGCGCCATCATTCACCACCAGTTATCTTTGATAACTGCTACATTCACCGTTGTGAACTTGTCGACGCTCGACTTGAATTTGCTGTTGGTGCTCGAGGCCGTGCTCGCCGAGCGCAGCGTGGTCGGCGCCGCCAAACGACTCCACGTCACGCCGCCGGCGATCAGCAACGCGCTCGGTCGCCTGCGCGATGCGCTCGGCGATCCGATCGTGACCCGCAGTGGCCGCGGCATCGTGCCCACCCCTCGGGCACTCGAGCTGGGCCCCGCGATCTCCCGCGCGCTGGCCGAGATCGGCCGAGCGCTCCACGGTGAAAGGTTCGACCCCAGCACCGCGCAGGTCGTGCTCACGCTAGCGCTGGCGGACGCAGGACAAATCGCTCGCATGCCGCGCTTGGCAGCCTCGGTGGCGAGCCGTCTGCCCGAGGCTCGCTTGCGCGTCGTCAACGTGGACACGATGCTCGCGCTCGGCGGCCTGGGCGGCACCGAGGTCGACGTCGCAGTCGGCGTCGGCCACGCCGCACCGGGCATCCACCGTCGAGCCTTGTACGCCGAGCAATACGTGGTCGTTGCGCGCCTCGGTCATCCGCGGCTGGGCGCGCGCGCAGGCCGGCGCGCGCTCGCCGCCGAGCGCCACGTCGAGGTGCACGTGGCGTTCGGCAAGCTGAATCCAACCTTGGCGCGCGCTTGGCAAAAGCTCGGTATCGACCGCAAAGTCGCGATGGTCGTCCCGACCTTCAGCGCGGCCGCCGCAGTAGTCGCCGCTACCGACCTCGTCGCCGCCCTCCCCGAAAGCGTCGTCACTGCACTCGGTCCGGCACTGGGACTACGCACGGTAGTGACGCCCCTGCGCGTCCCGCCGATCGCCATGTATTTGTCCTGGCATCAACGCACGCACGCCGATCCCGCCGTCTCGCTGTTCCGCGAGTTGATCGTCGACGCGATGGGCGAGCCGTAGCAGGAGCCACGCAGCAAGCCCTTGGACCACGCTCGATTGACGCTGATCGTTGGAAGAGGGTGGGCGCTCACGATCCAGCAAAGCAGCTCGCTGTGCGCCGCTGTTTCCGCGAATCACGCTTGCTGAAACGAGAAACTTGGCCGTTCGGAGACCCCATACAGCACATCCAGCGTGCGGCGAAGCGGCGCGCGCCGGTACGTGGCTCGATGAATCGACCAGGCGTGGAACAGACAGCCGTCGCCGGCGCGCAGCTGGATGCGCCTGGCGTTGGGCATGAGCGCCGTCGCGCGATCGGGCCCTTTGCGGATGCGCAGCTCTTCCGGCGTGTCCCAACGCGCGTGAGAACCCGGCACGATCTCCAAGCGGTCATCATCCTCGAACGCGACACGCACGTGAACGGCCAGCGAGCTTTCGAAGCGCGCCCGCTCGCGTTCCGGTTCGGGGCGACCGAATTGGCTGTCGCGATGCCAATCGCCATCCCAGTCTCGCGTCAGCTGCTCGTGGTAGTAGTGCATTTCTTTGAGCCCTACGGACGCTTCCTCCGTCACGGTTCGCAGCAACGCGCACACGCGCTGGCCGCTCGCGAATTCGATGATCGGAGAAAGGAGCTCTTCGCGGTCATCGCCGCGGGTGTCCGTCAGCAAGGAGATCCGCGGCGTGGAATGCGCTGTTTCTTCATTTTCTCGCCGAGCGCGCGCGAGCGCGACGTCGCAGTGACGCCGCAACAGCGCCTGCTCCTGTGCGCCGAGGAAACCCGGCAGCACGACGAAGCCAAATAGGCGAAAAGAGACGACGGGGTTCGTATTCGAGCTCATCTGACCTCACGACGCTGGCAAACGCCGGTCGCGAAGTTCACGCCGTGTCAGTGCACGAGTCGAGGTCCGCTCAGTGCCAAAAACGGGCTGCGCTGATTGGCGCTGGCACGCGGGGCTCGGGCGAGACGACTGCTGGGCACCACGACGCACGAGAGCCGTTCCAGGATCTGGAACGTGGCCAGCGTGAGTTCAGTGCCGAAATAGTCGATGCACAGCAAGTCGATGTCACGCGGCGCGTGAAGAGGCGCCTCTGGCGGCTGGGCTCGTAGCCGCGCGAGGGCCTGCTGATAGCTCTCGCCGGTTTCGGCCATGGTTGCTCGAACGCGTGCCCGCTGCTTCTTGTGATGATGTCGGTTGCCCATGATTCGTGCTGTTCGACGTGATCTTCGCGATCGACCTGATTGACCGACCGGCATCGGCGAAACAACACGTGGCTGTAACCAACGAGAGCGAACGAAGGGCAGGGCCCTCTTCGCACCGAGCGAACGTCGTGCCGGCGACGCCGCTTCGAGCCGGGCTCCGTCAAGCCCGCCCTCACCATGAGCGACGTGCGCCGCTGCGTCAAGGGGGAGCCGCGGTCGCGCGGCGCGGGTATTCTGTGACGATGTTCGTTTGTTCATTGTCCGGGAACGAGATCTTTTGTCTGCAGCAGAAGGGCTTCTTCCCGGGTGAGATCGTGGTCGGCAATAGCGTGCGCAGCTTGGGGCTCGCAGGCGCCATCGGTTCTTCGTTTCGTACGCTGGCGGGCGGCGAGGTCGAAAACGTGACCGCGTTGATCTCGGAGGGGCGCCACGCGGCGATGGAGCGCTTGGTCGCCGAAGCGCGGCGCCACGGCGCTCATGGCGTCACCGGGGTCACGACCGAGCTGTCGTCGTTGGCCGGCTACACCGAGTTCCTGTCACAGGGCACGGGGATCGCTTCCGACAACGGCGGGCACTCGTTCTTCACCACCTCTGCGTCCGGCACCGAGCTCTATTGTCACCTGGAAGCAGGCTACACGCCGATCAGTTTCGTGATGGGCAACGTCGCGTACGCGCTCGGCATCGGCCGCGGGATCACCGGTGGGCTATCGACGCTGGCGCGCGGTGAAGTCCACCAGTACTCGGAGATGTACAATCGCATCCGGCATTTGGCGCTGTTCCGCATGCGGCGCGAAGCCGCAAACGTTGGCGCCAACGCCGTCGTGGATGTGCGCATCGATTTGCGCCCCTTCGGACCGGGCGTGGTCGAACTGCTGATGACCGGCACGGCTTCGCATCACCCGGCGTTCGGTGCCACCGCGAACGATCCCTCGCGCGTGGTCAGCAGTGAGCTGACCGGAGCCGAGCTCTTCAGTTTGGCGCAGATGGGCTACGCCCCAGTGCAGCTGGTGATGGCAACCAGCGTCTACTCGCTCGGCCTCGTGGGTGGGATCGGCGCGAGCTTTGCTGCGCTCGCCAAAGGTGAACTACGCGAACTCACCGAGTTGATCTACGGCGCACGCGAGAACTGCCTGCGGCTCTTGAAAGACGAGGCCGCGTCGGTGGGCGCCGAACGCGTGATCGGCAATCGGCTACAGATCCGTGAACTCTCGCCCGGTTTGATCGAGGTCGTGGCGATCGGCACCGCGGTGCGGCGTGCGGGCGGCATCGCGACGCAAAGTCAGACTTTACCATTTCAAGCCATCGTTCGCGACGATGACTCGTTGTCGATGGGCGGCGGCGGCAAGGCCGGCTTTGCCGAGAGTGTCGCGTTCGGCGCGGGGGTCGGGCGCAAGGTTCAAGCGCAGGTCAGTCCTTCCGGTTGCTTCATCGCGTTCTTCACCGTCGGCCTGGTCGCCGTCGCGACCTTGATCGCATTCTTGCTCGCGATGCGCGGCCATTGAGGCCGAGGGCCCAACCCTAGCCGAGCACCTTGCCCAATCGACACCAGCGCACGCCGTCTTGCGCCGACACTGAGAACCAAATTTGGCGCGCGACGCCCTTGATGTCGGCGACGGGCACGGTGCCGAAGCGACGCGAGTCCAAGGACGCGGCGCGATTGTCGCCCAGCACCAGCACTTGACCGGCAGGGACGACGAAGCGAGTCACGCCGGCCGCGCTTGCCACGGCTTCGCGCGCCGGCCAAAGCACGGTGTACTCACCGCGATCACCGCGCTCACGGACGGCACGTAGCCCGGCAAATGCCGGCGAAATCGGCTCTGGGCTCGGCCCGAGCGACACGCTCCGCCCATTGACGCGCAACTCGCTGCCCTCGAGTTCGATCTCGTCACCTGGCAAGCCCACGATGCGCTTGACGAAGGTGCTCGTGCGATCGTTCGGGTAGATGAATACGACGGTCGCGCCGCGCCACAACTTGGTTCCGCCCGGCTGCCCGACGGTCTTGTCGGCGAAGATGCGATCCCCCGCCAAGATGCCAGGGCTCATGCTCGAGCTCGGCACCACGAACGCTTCCAGCAGATCGCGACGAACGCTGGCAGTCGACGGCGCGAGCACGAACACGTAGCTAGCGACGACATAAAGCAGGTACACGCTCGGCCGCTGCCAGGAATGCAACGACGCGCCGTGCGACCCTCGGCCCGCCGTGCGAACCGCGTCCCGCACCGACCACACGTACAGCGCGATTGCCGAGATCACGCCAGCGAGCACCAGGAAGCACAAAAGTCGGGGCGGACCCAGCAAGGCCAAGTGCACGGCGCCCGGAACTGCCAGCGCCACGCCCAGGAGAAAGCACAGCCCGCGCGGGAAATCACCGACGTACAGCTGACCCAGTCCAGGCATCGACAACCCTGCGACCAAGGCCAAGCGCCGTTTGCGAGAGACCTGATTCATGGCGTGCCTCCCAGGCTCACACTCGGGATCAAGACGCTGGCCACGAAGCGCACCGTATTCACCAGCGCACAGACCAAGGCCGCGTTGGTGAGCGTCAACTCGACCCAGCGCGCATCGAACCAACGGCGTGAGCGCGCGTCTTCGAGTACGGCAATTCGGCTCATCACGCGATCGGCGAAACCATCCGGCACGGGCTCCACCAAAGACTCCAACCTCGCATCGAGTCGACTGAAGGTCTCGGCCACATGGCTGCATCGTTCGCAGCTCGAGAGGTGAACGCGCTGGGCGTCGAGCAAGGGCTGACCCAAGGCAATCCGTTCTTGGATTTCGGTACAATCAGTCATGGTTTCACGTTTCTTCCTCGGCCAAGGCGAGGCGCAGTTGTTCGCGTGCTCGGAACACGCGTGATTTGACGGTGCCGATCGCGCAGCCTTCGAGCTCGGCGACTTCTTCGAGCGAAAGCTCTTCCAGCTGTGACAAGAAGAATGTCGAGCGCAGTTGCTCGGGCAGCGCGCGCAGGGCACTCTCGACGCGCTGGGCTCGCTCGACGAGCAGCGCATGCTCGGCGGGGTCGGGCGCGCGACTCGAAACCCGCTCACCGGCGACCGGCGTCGGTTCTTCACGCTGAGTTTTCCGCCACTCGCCGATCGCGAGCCGCCGCGCGATCGTGAACAGCCAGGTCGAAAACGCGGCCCGCGCCGGATCGAAGCTGGCGAGCGCCTTGAACGCGCGCAGAAAAGTCTCCTGCGCCACGTCCTCGGCGCGCGCCCCCCGAAACCCGAGCAGTCCCAAGAAGCGGAACAGCGGCCGCTGATAACGCAATACAACCAGCCGGAATGCCTGCTGATTTCCGGCAAGCGTTTGCTGAATGATGAATGCGTCGTCCATTTTGCGGGGGCAACCAGTCCTACAAGCGAGCCCCGAAAAGGTTCCCCAAAACCGAAAAAGGCCGGCAGCGCCGGCCCTTTTCTAGACGACCCACGCTCAAACGTCGACGCTGACGCGCAGGAAGGTCGCCGCGACCAGCGTCCGCTCCGGGACCGCGCTGCGGTTGTGCTTGCGAAACAGCGCCTCGAGTTCGTTCGCGAGCTCCGCCGCACGTCCAGCCTGCGACGCCGCGTCGAACGCGTTCATCGTCGGTCCGTAGTAGCTCCTGAACTCGGCGACGAATTGCTCGGGCGTGCCCGCGTAGTCGAACGTGTAGCTGTCTCGCTCGAACCCAATCTTGTCCCGCGCGATGCCCGCGCTGCCGAAGCGCTCGATCACGTCGTTCTCGCGCCCCCAAGTCATGGGACTGACGAAGCCCGCCGGCGGCGGCGGCGAATACGCCGAACTGATGCGCAGAATTTCGGCGACCAGCGTCGGATCACCCGGAATCCAATTGCCCATCACGATGCGACCACCCGGACGGGTGACGCGCACCATCTCCTTTGCGACGTCGAATGGCTTGGGCGCAAACATGGCGCCGAAGATGCTCACCACCCAATCGAAACTGCGATCCTCGACCGCGGCGATGTGGGTCGCGTCGCCGTGACGGAACCTGAGGTTACTCAAGCCCTGCGCCTCGGCTCGGCGAGCGCCGGCCTCGAGCAGGTTTCGCGCGATATCCACGCCCAACACCTCCGCGCCCAGCCGCGCCGCTGGAATCGCGGTCGTGCCGTCACCACAGCCTAGGTCCAAGACCTTGGCCCCTCTTTTGATGCCGAGTGCGCGCACCAGCGCCTCCCCGCTGTCACGCATGGTCGCTGCGATGCGCGTAAAATCACCCTTTTCCCACAATGCTTGATTCGGATTCATGGATTTTTCTCGAGTTTTCTCGTGGTCTAGCTGCACACGAGCGCCGCCCGCCCGGAAAAGCCCGGCAAGTTCGCAGCGCCGCCCAGTCACAACCTAGGTCAGCCACGAATTCGGGCCAGTGGCATACTCGCCATGCTTCGGAGGTGATTCGGCCATGATCGACGTAACCGTGGTTTTGCTCGAGGGCAGCCTGCCCTCGACCTCGATGGTCCCACTCGAGATCTTCGCTTGTGCGGGTTCGCTCTGGGGAATGCTGATGGGCACAGCCAGCGAACCGCGCTTTCGCGTGCGCACCGCCACGATCGACGGCAGGAAGACACAGAACTTCGTCCCGGTCACGCTCGAGCCGAGCATCTCGATTGCCGAGGTGGGGCGCACCGATCTGATCGTCGTACCCGCCGCTGGCATCGATCTGGAGCTCGCGCGATCGAGCAACGCGGAGCTCGTCCGCTGGCTCGCGCGACGCGGCAAAAAAACCGCCGTCGCCGGCATCTGCACCGGCGCGACGCTGCTCGCCGCGGCCGGCCTGCTCGACGGGCGGCGCGGCACGACGCACTGGGCGCTGGTCGAAGCCAGCCGTCAAATGTACCCGAACGTGGAGTGGTGCGCGGATCGCTTCGTGACCGAGTCAGACAACGTTTTCTGCGGCGGCGGCGTGTACGCGTCCATCGATCTGAGCTTGTACTTGGT
>Ga0134124_10000936_pt1 | contig 23364 bp, 21 predicted proteins | sample KB304_FD_96880 | JGI IMG/M metagenome (GOLD analysis project Ga0134124, IMG submission 96880) | Terrestrial soil microbial communities without Nitrogen fertilizer from Kellogg Biological Station, Michigan, USA - KB3-0-4 | ecosystem: Environmental > Terrestrial > Soil > Unclassified ... | reverse complement strand
TCTGACCGTAATGATCACCGGCGAGTCCGGCACCGGCAAGGAACTGGTGGCGCGCGCGCTGCACGATTACGGCAAGCGCCGCAACGGCACCTTTGTCGCCATCAACATGGCCGCGATCCCACGCGATCTTATCGAGTCCGAATTGTTCGGCCACGAGAAGGGCGCGTTCACCGGCGCCAACACGCGTTCCTCCGGCCGCTTCGAGCAGGCGGAAGGAGGCACGCTGTTCCTCGACGAGATCGGCGACATGCCGATGGAAGCGCAGACGAGGTTGCTGCGCGTGCTGCAGCAGGGTGAATACACGACGGTCGGCGGCCGCACGCCGATCAAGAGCGACGTGCGCATCGTCGCGGCGAGCAACAAGGACCTGCGGATGCTGATCCAGCAGGGACTGTTCCGCGAGGACCTGTTCTTCCGCCTCAATGTGGTACCGCTGCGGCTGCCACCGCTGCGCGAGCGCACCGAGGACATTCCCGACCTGATCCGCCATTTCTTCGCGCAGGCGCAGCGCGAGGGCTTGCCGCCGAAGCAGATCGACCAGGCCGCGCTCGACCGTATGAAACGGCATCGCTGGCCCGGTAACGTGCGCGAACTCGAAAATCTAGCGCGGCGGCTGGCAGCGCTCTATCCGCAGGAGACGATCACCGCCGCGGTGATCGACGCCGAGCTCTCGCAGCCGGCTTTGCCGGCGGGCGGCGAAGAGCCGCGCGGCGAGGAGAGTTTGGGTACGGCGGTCGAGAGGCATCTCACGGATTACTTCGCCGGCTTCCAGGACGGTCTGCCGCCATCGGGGCTCTATCATCGCATCCTGCGCGAGGTGGAGTACCCACTGCTGACTGCGGCGTTGGCGGCGACACGCGGCAACCAGATCCGCGCCGCCGATCTGCTCGGCGTCAACCGCAACACGCTGCGCAAGAAGATCCGCGATCTCGACATCCAGGTGTTTCGCGGCGGCAGCTAAGGCGCCCACAGCATCGCAGTTGAGACGCGGGCGACGGGGGACTGAGGGCCCCCGCGTATTAACCACGCCCGCCCTTTGACGCCCCCGAATTGTCGCAATTCGGCAACTTCGAGCCGTATCCTGCGATTTCAATAACTTACCACCACATCCACTTTCCACTTTTGCCCCATGTGAAGTCATGTGGCTTCACAAATCGGATGTGAAAGGTGGAAAGTAGAAAGTAGAAAGTAGAAAGTAGAAATGGAGTTACAGATGAAAGAGGCAAGCGCAAACCGGCCGCTGCTGATGGGCAGCTTGCTCCTAACGAATGAGGCAGAAGGCCTAACTGCAGAGTTGGTGGAGTGGTGCAAAGCCAAGCTGGCGCAAGGCAGCCGACCCGTCCCTTTGTATGCAGCTCTCAAAATCATAACCGAGCGGGTGCGTGACCCATACCGCCACGGTCTTATAGCCGCCGACAAGTGCCAGCTACTAACGCGGTAATCGACTGGCGGTCGACGACGCGGTATTCGCGGGTTAATTCATCCTGGGAAGTCAAGTGCTGCACGCGATGCAGCTGCACCTGCAAAATTGGGGGCACAGAGAACAGACCTCTGGCCGAATCGCTAAGACTGTGGAGTATCACCCACATGACTGCGGAAGTCGCGATTCTCAATAAAATTGGAGTCGCTCTGGCGGCGGACAGCACCGTTACAATTACCACTCAGGGTGGAGATAAGACCTACAACACCACGAACAAGCTATTCACGCTCTCGAAGCATCATCCAATCGGCATTATGATCTGGAACGGAATGCTTCTAAATTCCGTTCCGATGGAATTGATTATCAAAGAATTTCGCGAGTCTCTTGGGACTAAGAGCAAGAAGACGGTCGCCGAATACTCGGCAGCATTCATCAAGCATCTGAAAACGCGGTCTCATGTAACCAAGGCAGACCAGGCTGCGAATTTTCAAAACATCATGATCGACTTTTGTCGGTCAATAAAAGACCAATTTCTTGAAGACTGCCATGCGCAGAACGTCCCTGTCACCGAACCAAAGCTGACAGGGGAGTGTTCAAAGAGTTTTTCCGATTGCTTGGATCGCTTTGAGCGAATGATCGCAACTTGTGGCCGGAATGAGAATTTCAAAGGGGTCAGCGCGAACGCTCTTGAAAAAAATTATCCCAGTCGGACGACCAAGGTAGTTAAAAGTATTTTTGCGATGATGGAGCCCACGCGGGCACAAACAAAACGTTTTGTGAAGCTATTGCATCAAGCTGCCGTGGCGAACATCTCTTCCGATGACTTTACTGGAATAGTTATCGCTGGATACGGCTCCCGTGAACACTATCCGCAAATAGTGTCGCATAAAATGGATGGCATTTTTGCAAACCGTCTAAAGATATTTGAGACGCGAAAGTCAGCAATTTCTCGCGACTGCTCGGCGGTTGTTGCGCCTTTTGCACGTAGAGAGGCGGCGAATCTATTTATGGAAGGAGTTGATTACGACTATCAACAAGAAGTCAACGAGAGTGCAACCAAACTAATTATCGGATTAGCTGATCTATCGGCGCAATTTTACGGCATTGCGGACAAAAAAAAGATAGCAAAACTGAAGGAGTCGCTCGCGAAAACTGCAGACTATTATCTTACTCGTCTACACAAAATGCGAATTTCTGAGGCAAATAAAGTGCTCGAGGCAATTCAATTTTTGGACAAGCCAGAAATGGCTATTTTGGCCGAAAATATCGTGAGTCTAACCGCACTCAAACAGAAGGTTTCCTTGGAGACGGAAACTGTCGGCGGCTCTATCGATGTCGCGTTTCTATCAAAGAACGACGGGTTCGTTTGGATCAAAAGAAAGCATTATTTCGACAAAGACTTGAATCCGTTCTTCTTTGAGCGTTATCTAAGCGGAACAGGGGTAAGGCAATGAACGTTCTTGAAAGACCGCGACTACACGGCTCGTTGACCATGGCTTCGGCAAAGAACGGCGTCGAAAAGAATCTTGCTCTTCACGATGGAAGGCGTGCGCGGGGGCGTGGACGGGCTCTTGCCCAAGAACTGCTTGCCGACTTAGAGAGCAGATTGCGCGACCTTAGCCAGAAGAAAACGCGGGCCGCCGCTGCGGGAGTTCCGCGAAAACGAAGAAAAACTACTGCCGGAAAATCGACCGACCGAAAATAGCCGCTAAGGCTCGAAATTAATCTGAGGCGGTCACTAGGTGGCGGCCTCCCAGGCCTTTATAGCGCTTTCATTTAGAAGTGCTCTATTTGCCTGGCGGCAGTAATAAGTTGCCATTTTCGGTGTTTTATGGCCGAGCACGGACATGATTTCGAGTTCGCTACGTCCGAGCTCTGCTAAGGCGACACCAGCACTTTTTCGCAATCCATGAAGCGTATATTTTTCCGCACCGATTGAGCGGAGTGTACGTTTTATTGCGTGCGTTAAACTATCGCTCTCGTATGGCCGAGCGCAGCGATTGATCAGTATCGAGTCGTGAACACGAGGGATTGCGTCAAGTGCCTCCTTTAGTCGCCGGTGAACATGGATTGCAAGAACCTGTCCGGTCTTCTTCTGACGCAAATATATTTTTGTGCCGTCGTAGTCCGCCCATTTCATAGCGACAACATCGCTGCGGCGCTGTCCTGTATAGAGCAGGAGCAGAAACGCAAGCCTCAGCGGGGGAGTCGCCACTTGCAGAAATCGTTGCTGTACGGCGGCTGGCCAAGGTTCGTGCGGCAATTTTGTTTTATAGTGCTTCTCGGCCTCGAAAGTCGGATTGGGTCGACCTCTTCGACGGCACGCGGGAAGTCCCTTGCTGAATTTCCACAGCGAAGAGATGAGCCTGAGATGCATATCGGCTGTCGCCGGTCCGCGTTCGCGCGCCACGCGAGCGCTGTAAACATCGATGTCATGAGTATCCAAGTTCACTAAGACTCGTTCGCCGATGGTCCGGCGCAAAAAGTCGTACTCAGTTCTGTAGAGTCGCTGAGTGCTCGTCGCCAGCTCGGCGTATCGAGGCGATTTTAGATATTGAACGATTACCCAGCCGACTGTGCCCGGGACCAATTCGCTTTTTGATGACGCAGTGTACGACCGTCGGACAACGCGGCGCTTGAGCCTTTTTCTGGATTGAAGTCGCCCCGTAACATGCAGTTCAAGGTATTTATTGTAGTTCTTATAAAATTGGCTCGATCCGAGAGCACCGAGCAGGGGATATGTGTTCCCCTTTGCGCGGAAATAGTAGCGAGCGTTTCCACGCTCATCTGTGACGCGCATTACATATTTGAGTCGTCCTTCGACCATGAGCGAATCGCATCGCCAATAAAAGATACTTATAGTCTGTCGACGTATCGTCATCAAGGCGGAACGATCCGCTGCGATGAAGAGGGTCAAACAGCATCTGGCACGAAAGCTGTTCGCGACGAATTTGAGGCGCGAGCGCGAACGGCGCGAGCTGTCACAGGAAGCTCTGGCTGACCTCGCAGGGCTACATCGGACCTACGTGGGTTCCGTCGAGCGAGGAGAGCGCAATATCAGCATCGATAATATCGAACGATTGGCCTTGGCCTTGGGCCTTGAGCCATTCGAGCTGGTAAAAAAAGGTGGAGCGTAATCAAGGGCTTGGGAATCCGTTTTGTACAACATTTTTGCCCCTTAGTGAAAAATGCTCGTTAACCACTTGATAATTAAGACGTTTTCGGTGCCGCATTTCGGCAACATTGTTGTATAAAAGCATCAGTGCCGTGACGCATCGGCATTGCTTTTCGCCCGCTCGCCACCACGCCGCTCCGCTTTCAGGGTCACATGACCGATCAGGCCGCCACCGCCGAAACCACGCTCGTCGGGCCGCAGACCAATCGCGGCGAGATGCGCGTGATGGGGCCGGTCGCGGTCGGGCTGGCGCTGCTCTCGGCCTTCGCCACCTTCGTGGTGCTCGCCGACCTGACGCCGATCTCGCCGACCCACAATGTGGTTGTCGCCCTGCTGGCGGCGAATGCGGCGACCGTCGTGCTGCTGCTCGCCATCATCGTGCGCGAGGTGTGGCAGGTGGTGCAGGCCCGCCGCAGCGGCCGCGCCGCCGCGCGCCTGCATATCCGTATTGTCGGCCTGTTCTCGATCATCGCCGCGGCGCCCGCGATCCTGGTCGCCATTGTCGCCAGCGTCACGCTCGACCGCGGGCTCGACCGCCTGTTCTCGACGCGCACGCGCTCGGCGATCGAGAACTCGCTGATCGTCGCGGAAGCCTATCTGCGCGACCACGCGCAGATCGTACGCTCCGACATCATGCTGATGGCTTACGACATCGCGCGGGCGAAGCCTGTGTTCGATCAGGAGCCGGACAAGCTCAAGCAGTTCCTCACCTTCCAGGCGGCGGTGCGCGGGCTCGGTGCGGTCATCGTCATCGACGAAGAGCTCAACGTCATCTCACGTGCCAATGTGCCGGTAAACCGCACCTTCGCGCTGCCGCCGCGCGAGGCGCTGGCGCAGATCCCCACCGACAATCCGCAGATCGTGCTGTTGCCGGACACCGACTACGTCGCCGCGATGATCAAGCTCGAGCAATACGACAACCGCTATCTCTATGTGACGCGGCTGCTCGATCCGCGCGTGGTGCCGCAATTGCAGGCGACGCGCGCGAGCGTCACCGAATACGCCGCGCTGGAAGCGCGACGTATCGGCGTGCAAGTCGCCTTCGGGCTGATGTACACAGTGATCGCGCTCATCGTGCTGCTGTCGGCGGTATGGATCGGCTTGAATTTCGCCAACCGGCTGGTGGCGCCGATCCGCCGGCTGATCGGCGCGGCGAATGCCGTGTCGACCGGCAATCTCTATGTCCGCGTGCCGGTACGGCCGTCGGAAGGCGATCTGTCGAGCCTGGGCGAGACCTTCAACCGCATGACGCAGGAATTGCGCACGCAACGCGACGACATCGTGCGCGCGCGCGACGTCATCGACAGCCGCCGCCGCTTCACCGAAGCCGTGCTCGCCGGCGCCAGCGCCGGCGTCATCGGTGTCGACGTCAATGGCTGCGTCAACATCCTCAATCGCTCGGCCGAGAAACTGATCGGCCGCACGGAAGGGGAGGCGCTGGGCAAGCCGCTCACCGACGTGTTCCCCGAACTCGCCGGCATCATGGCCGCGGCGCAGGCCGGCGCGCGCTATCAGGACCAGGTGACCATCAGCCGCGGCGGCCGCGAGCGAAATCTTTCGGTGCGCGTCACCAGCGAGCAGTCGGGCGAGTCCGATCACGGCTACGTGGTAACACTCGACGACGTCACCGAACTCGTCGCCGCGCAGCGCACCTCAGCCTGGGCCGACGTCGCCCGCCGCATCGCGCACGAGATCAAGAACCCGCTGACGCCGATCCAGCTCTCGGCAGAGCGCCTGCGCCGCAAATACGGCAAGGTCATCAACGACGAGAGCGGCGTGTTCGAGCAGTGCACCGACACCATCGTCCGCCAGGTCGACGACATCCGCCGCATGGTCGACGAATTCTCGCGCTTCGCCCGCATGCCGAAGCCGGTGATTGCGTCCGACGACGTCGCCGATACCGTGCGGCAAACGGTGTTCCTCATGCGCGTCGGCAATGCCGATATCGACATCGCGCTCGATCTTGCCGAAGACCCGATGCCGGCGCGCTTCGACCGGCGGCTGGTGTCGCAGGCGCTCACCAACATCATCAAGAACGCGACGGAAGCGATTTCCGCCGTGCCGCCCGACGATCTCGGCAAGGGCAATATCCACGTCTATGCCGGCCGCGACGGCGACGACATCGTCATCGACGTGGTCGACAACGGCATCGGTCTGCCGACCGAGAACCGCGGCCGCCTGCTCGAGCCTTACGTGACGACGCGAGAGAAGGGCACCGGCCTCGGTCTCGCCATCGTTGGACGCATCATCGAAGACCACGGCGGCACCATCGAATTGCGCGATGCCGCCGAGAAAATCCCCGGCCAGCGCGGCGCCTGGGTGCGCGTGCGTATCGCAGCCGCCGGCAAGGCCGAGCCCGCCGAACCCGAAAAACAAAAAGTCTTGAACGAGTCCTCGCATGTCCGCTGAAATTCTGATTGTCGACGACGAAGCCGATATCCGCGATCTCGTGGCTGGGATCCTGCAGGACGAAGGCTTTACCACGCGTACGGCGCGCAACAGCGACGACGCCATATCGGCGATCGCCAGCCGGCGGCCGAACCTCGTGTTCCTCGACATCTGGCTGCAGGGCAGCAAGCTCGACGGGCTGCAGCTTCTCGACGTGGTCAAGCAGGACCATGCGGAATTGCCGGTGGTGATGATCTCCGGCCACGGCAACATCGAAACCGCGGTCGCCGCGATCAAGCACGGCGCCTACGATTTCATCGAGAAGCCGTTCAAGGCCGACCGGCTGGTGCTGGTGGCCGAGCGCGCGCTGGAAACCTCGCGGCTCAAGCGCGAGGTGAAGCAGCTCAAGCAGATGGCGCCGTTGCCGGCGTCGCTCATCGGGCGTTCGACCTCGATGGCGCAACTTCGCCAGTCGATCGAGCGGGTGGCGCCGACCAACAGCCGCGTGCTCATCGTCGGGCCCTCCGGCGCCGGCAAGGAGCTCGCCGCGCGCACGCTGCACCAGATGTCGGCGCGCGCCAGCGGACCGTTTGTCGTCATCAATGCCGCGGCGATCACGCCGGAGCGCATGGAGATCGAACTGTTCGGCGTCGATCAGGCGAACGGCCCCGAGAGCCGCAAGACCGGCGCGCTGGAAGAGGCGCACGGCGGCACCTTGTTCATCGACGACATCGCCGATCTGCCGCGCGAGACGCAGAACAAGATTCTGCGCGTGCTGGTCGATCAGACCTTCCAGCGCGTCGGCGGTGCGGCCAAGATCGCGGTCGACGTGCGGATCGTCTCCTCGACCGCGCGCAACCTGGAGGCTGAGATCGCGGACGGGCGCTTCCGCGAGGACCTGTATCATCGCCTGTCGGTGGTGCCGGTGCGCGTGCCGCCGCTGTCGGAGCGGCGCGAGGACATTCCCGAGCTGGTCGAATTCTTCATGGACCAGATATCGCAGGCGACCGGCCTGCCGAAGCGGCGTATTGGCGAAGACGCCATGGCGGTGCTGCAATCGCATAACTGGCCGGGCAACGTGCGCCAGTTGCGCAACAACATCGAGCGGCTGATGATCCTGGCCGGCGGCGATCCGGACGCGGTGATGAACGCCAGCATGCTGCCGCCCGACGTAGGCTCCATGGTGCCGACAATGCCGAACGGCAACGGCGGCGAGCACCTGATGGGCCTGCCTTTGCGCGATGCGCGCGAGGTGTTCGAGCGCGAATATCTGGTGGCGCAGATCAGCCGCTTCGGCGGCAATATCTCGCGCACCGCCGAGTTCGTCGGCATGGAGCGCTCGGCGCTGCACCGCAAGCTCAAGGCGCTGGGCATCGGGTAGCGCACCACTATGTCCCGCATCGCTTATGCCAACGGCCGTTACGTGCCGCATGCGAACGCCAGCGTCTCGATCGAAGATCGCGGCTATCAGTTCGCCGACGGCGTTTACGAAGTCTGCGAGGTGAGGGGAGGCCGGCTGATCGACGAGCGGCGACATATGGCGCGGCTCGACCGTTCCTTGCGCGAATTGCGCATCGAGCGCCCGATGTCGGCGGCCGCGCTGTCGGTCGTGCTGCACGAGACGGTGCGGCGCAATCGCGTGCACGACGGCATCGTCTATTTGCAGATCACACGCGGCGTGGCGCGGCGCGATTTTCCTTTTCCCTCCGCCGGCACCAAGCCGTCCGTTGTGGTGACCGCGCGCGCCAACGATCTCGACCGGCTCGAACAGATTGCCAACGAAGGCATCGCGGTCATCACCGTGCCCGACCAGCGCTGGCAACGCGTCGACATCAAGTCGGTAGCGCTGCTGCCGAACGTGCTCGCCAAACAGAGCGCGCGCGAGCAGGGCGCCCGCGAAGCCTGGCTGGTCGATGCACGCGGGTATGTCACGGAAGGTTCATCGTCCAACGCATGGATCGTCAGCCGCGAGGGTAAGCTGATCACGCGTCCGCTCGGCAACGACATCCTGCCGGGCATCACGCGCTCGGTCGTGCTCGACGTGGTGAAAGCGCAAGGGCTGTCGCTCGAAGAACGCGCCTTCACGGTGGAGGAGGCCTATGCCGCGCGCGAGGCTTTTGTCACCTCGGCGAGCCAGATCGTCATGCCGGTGGTGCGTATCGACGGGCGGCCTGTCGGTAACGGCGCACCAGGGCTGGTGGCGGGCGCCTTACGCCGCGACTACCATAGGCATGCGGAAGCGACCTGACGTCGCGCAGGGCGACGAAAAACACACGGTATTTCATTACGTTAGGCTGCAAAGCCTGAAACTCTGCTTGCGCACAGCATCTACCTGCCATCTAATAGCAACTCTCCGAGACTCTCGGCCGCATGCCCGTGGGGCTTTCAAGGCATGCGGACACCACCGAGGGGCCCGGCAACGACGGTCCCGCGCTTGAAGACGCGGGCAGAAAAATGGAACCAACGGCCATGGCCGCCGATCGTGCGCAAAATCTGCAAGACACCTTCCTCAACCACGTCCGCAAAGCCAAAATTCCCCTCACCATCTTTCTGGTGAACGGAGTGAAGCTGCAGGGCGTTGTCACCTGGTTCGATAACTTCTGCGTGCTGCTGCGGCGGGACGGGCATTCCCAACTCGTCTACAAGCACGCGATCTCGACCATCATGCCGGGGCATCCGATCCAGTTGTTCGAAGGCGGCGAAGAGCCCGGCGCGGATAAAGTTTAAGTTGGAACAACGCCAACGTGACCGCAACGACCCGCTGAGCCCGACGTCATCGGGCGCGGGAAGCGGACGTGCGATCGTCATCGAGCCGTGGCTGAAGCAGGCGCCGGCGCGCGCTGCCGCGGCGCGTGCGCAGCATGGCGATCCGCGTACGCCGGAAGCGCGGCTCGAGGAAGCCGTCGGCCTTGCGCGCGCCATCGATCTCGATGTGGTGGAGGCGGGGCTCGTCACACTCAACGACATTCGCCCCGCGACTTACGTCGGCAAGGGCAAGGTCGACGAGATCGCCGGGCTAACCACGAGTCTGGAAGCCTCCGTCGTGGTCATGGACTGCCCGGTGTCGCCGGTGCAGCAGCGCAACCTCGAGAAAGCCTGGAACGCCAAGGTCATCGACCGCACCGGGCTGATCCTGGAAATCTTCGGCCGGCGCGCGCGCACCAAAGAAGGCGCACTGCAGGTCGAGCACGCGCATCTCAATTACCAGAAAACGCGGCTGGTGCGCGCCTGGACGCATCTCGAGCGCCAGCGCGGCGGCTTCGGCTTCCTCGGCGGCCCGGGCGAGACGCAGCTCGAAGCGGATCGGCGCGTCATCGAAGAGCGCATTTTCAAGATCGAAGGCGAGCTGGAGAAGGTCAAGAAGACGCGCAAGCTGCATCGCGACAGCCGCAAGCGCGTGCCGTATCCGATCGTGGCGCTGGTCGGCTACACCAATGCCGGCAAGTCGACGCTGTTCAACCGCATGACGCAGGCGTCGGTGCTGTCGGCCGACATGCTGTTCGCCACGCTCGATCCGACGTTGCGCGCCGTCGACCTGCCGCATGGCAACCGCATCATTCTGTCCGACACCGTCGGCTTCATCTCCGATCTGCCGACCACGCTGGTGGCGGCGTTCCGCGCCACGCTGGAAGAGGTGATCGAGGCCGACGTGATCCTGCACGTGCGCGACATGTCGCACGAGGATTCAAACGCGCAGTTGCAGGATGTCGAGAAGGTGCTCGGCGAGCTCGGCATCGAAGCGACCGACCGGCGCCTGATCGAGGTGTGGAACAAGATCGACAAGCTCGATGCCGAAGGGCGCACGCGGGTTGAGAACCTCGCCGAGCGGCAACCGGCAGAGCATCGGCCGGTGCTTGTGTCGGCGTTGAGCGGCGAGGGGCTCGATCAGCTGTCGGGCACGATCGAGAACCGGCTCGGCGAAAGCCGGCAGACCCTGGCGCTCTCGCTCGATCCCGCCGACGGCGCGGGCTTGAGCTGGCTCTATCGGCACGCCGAAGTGCTGTCGAAGGCGATGGACGAGGAGGGCCGGCTTGCGGTCACCGTGCGCGCCGATGCCGACAATGCGGCGCGGGTGAGGGCGAAGTTCGGGGCGTGATAGCCGTCATTGCGAGGAGCCCGTAGGGCGACGAAGCAATCCAGAGAGGTAGGCACTAGGTAGCCCTGGATTGCTTCGGCGCTAATGCGCCTCGCAATGACGATTTACGTCTTCTCCGCCGCCTTGGCCTCGTCCCACAACGCATCCATCTCTTCGAGCGTGGCGTCCTGTGGTTTCTTTCCGCGCACGGCCAGAGCGCGTTCAACGAAGACAAAGCGGCGCTCGAACTTGGCGTTGGTAGCGCGCAGGATGCTTTCCGGATCGCGATCGAGGTGGCGGGCGAGGTTGACGACGGCAAACAGCAGGTCGCCGACCTCCGCGGCGGCGTGATCGCGCTTGGCCGGATCGTCGAGTTCGGCTTCGATCTCGTCCGCTTCCTCTCTGATTTTGGCGAGCACGGCGCGCGGGTCGTTCCAGTCGAAGCCGACGCGGCCGGCTTTCTGTTGCAGCTTGAGCGCGCGAGTTAACGCGGGCAGGGCGACCGGCACCCCGGCCAAAGCGCCGGTAGGTTCGGCCTCGCCGCCCTTGGTGGCTTTCGCTTCTGCCTTTTCTTCGGCCTTGATGCGCTCCCACAGACCCTCGACCGCCTTCGCGGTGTGGCCTTCGGCATCAGCAAAGACATGCGGATGGCGGCGGATCATCTTGGCCGTGATGCCTTCGACCACGTCGCCGAAGGCAAAGGCGCCTTGCTCCTCGGCCATGCGAGCGTGGTAGACGACCTGCAGCAGCAGATCGCCCAGCTCGTCCTTCAGGTGGACCAGGTCGCCGCGGGCGATGGCGTCGGCCACCTCGTAGGCTTCCTCGATGGTGTAAGGCGCGATCGTCCCGAAGTTCTGTTCCAGGTCCCACGGGCAGCCGGAGCCGGGCGTGCGCAGCGCCGCCATGATCTCGATCAGCCGGGCGATGTCGCGGGAGGGTTTCAAGGGGCTGGCTCGCGGCTTGGATCGGGTCGGCAGGATGGCGGGGATGACCGCGGACAACAACGCCGACCCTAGGCCTACCCACACCTCAATCCATGATTCGCATAAGACATATTATGGAATAATACTAGGCGATGTTTCACTTCACAAACCCACCGCCTAGGGGTAGATTCATGAAAATAACCCCTAGGAGTCGTACTCCCGTGCAGCGCATTGATGGGAATTACCTTTATTCGGTCGGGTCTCAAATTCACCCACTCAGTGAACTCAAGACTGGCATTGGCGCTTCCGCTGGCACTAGTTACGTCGATGCCTTCTTGCCGCTGTTGATGGCGGAAAGCGCCCTTGAGCCGTTCCTATTGCGAAGCGTGTTTAATCTTCGCACGTCATTTCAGGCCGGACAAAGCTTACTGACGGCGATTAGGGAGCTTCGCGCGAAAATCACCGCCGAAACGGACCCATCCAAGATTCTGGACTTTGCGGACGCGTATGGGATCACCTCACGACTTACCGCCTTTGAAGCTGTGCTCGGGGCCGAGCTTGCCTTGATGCCTGTTTACGTAGTGCAGCCTAAGGCGGGCTATGACACGCCGGCTCTGATTGAAAGCGGACGAGTTTGTTTCCCCATTGATTTGGCAACCAAGGTTCCAGACGCAATCTTTGATATTGAGCAAGGGACGCGCTGTATCGCTTTCGAGCTTTTCACTGGGGCAGGCTTTCACCTCCACAGAGCAAACGAAGCTGTTCTTCGCCGCTACTGGGGCGTCGTAGCCTCAGGTAAAGCGCCCCCAAAGAGCGGAAATATGGGCGATTTTTTAAATGAGATGGAACAGAACAAATTTGGAGATGAGAAAGTACGCGCTGCGCTGAAGGATTTGAAGAACCTTCATCGCAATCCGCTAATCCATCCAGATCACACGATTGTCGACGCGCACGAGGCAATTGCTTTAATGAACAGCATTCATGTGGTGATGGTGCATATGCTCAAAGAGATTCCGGTAGTTGCGCCAGCCAACACGCCTCCCGCTGGCGGAATAGCGGCACCTAATCCCGACGCGGTGGGCGCTTAGTGGACGTCGCAATCCGTTTGAACGCCTTATCTGCGCCCTCTTCAGTTTCGTCAGTTTCACGCTCGCGCGCCGTGTCGATGAAGCGTTTTGATTGTGCTTCGTCGTCATGCTTTTGCTTTGAATTATCGGGCATATTAGCTCCTAGCAGATGGCACGATCCGGCGCATTGGAACTCAAGGACTATCCGACGGACACGGTTCGGTTAGCCTGCACAGGCTGCAATCAAAAGGGTCTATATCGCAAAGTCGCTTTGTTAAAGCGATACGGCAACATGACCCTTCCTGATTTACGCACCCTCATCGCTCAGTGTCCACGCGAGGGTAAGTTCACTGACGCTTGCGGCGTTTATTTTGTGGAGTTGCGACCAAGTTTTTGAGCCACAACTGCACGAACTCTTCAGTACTCTTAGGCTTGGGAGCTATCAATTGTTTGATACGTGAGGCGCTTGCCCTTGGTCGATTGAATGGCAGCGGCCTCGCGCTGCACGTCATTGAAGTCGAGCGCAACGCGGGTGTTCTGGCGGAAATCGAACTCGGCCAAATACCGGTCAAGGTGCTTGCTGTCGACGTGCTGATACACGCCAACGAGGCCGCGCTTAACGACGCTAAAGAAGCCCTCCAGCGTGTTCACATGCACCTCGCCGCGCGTCCATTCGAGTTTGGAATGGTCGACGCTTTCATGGTCCGCGACCGGCGGGAATTTGTAGTACTGGGCCTTGTCAGTAACGAGCTTGCTGTCCTGGTGAACCATCTTGCGCAGGTGCCGAGCTACACCGCGATGATCGAGGACCACGGAACGGGTATGGCCGCCACGTTCGACAAGGCTAAGAACGATAGCTTTCGGCTTCCGGCGGTGCTGGCCAACGGGCTTCTTGGTCTTGCGGCTGGTGGTCAGAGCAGTTTCATCCGCCTCGACGATCTTGCCAGCGCCGCCCAGCGGGCCAACGTCGCCGCCGGGAGCCATGGCAAAGCGGATGCGGTGGCCAAGGTGCCACGCGGTTTTCATGCCGCAGCCGAGCATCCGCTGGAGTTGGCGGGTGGAGATGCCTTTCTTGGACGCGCAAAGCAGGTGGATCGCTTGCAGCCACAGGCGAAGCGGCAGGTGGCTATCCTCGAAAATCGTGCCCATGCGGACGGTGAACTGGCCACGGCAGCCGTAGCACTTCCAGAGGCCGATCTTCTCGACGCCCTCGGGGTGCTTCTTGCTCGGCTTGGACATGACGCCCTCAAGGCGGCCAAGGCGCTCTGCCTCGCCACAATGCGGGCAGGTCGGGCCATGCGGCCAAAGCTGCTTTTCGACGTAATCGAAAGCCGCCTTTTCGCTATGAAACCGCAGGTCGGAAAGTACAGATTTAGCCATGGCTTATCTCCACTGGCTAATGTTCTAGGGTCCTAAACTGGGTTTGTCAAGTGAAACATCGCCTAATACTAGGTGATGGTCACATCGCAGACCCCAGAACACACCACTTAAACTATCCGCCAGAACCGGCTGAAATATCATCCGTATTCGAAATATCGATCAGTTGGGATTGTTGGAGGCTCTCACCAAGAATTCTTTCAATATACGAATGGCTTATTTCATATTTCCGATAAACTACTTCAACTTTGCAACAAAGCTCATTCCATCGAATGCCGGCTCGACGTGATCCGGCAGCGTCTCGCTCAAATGGGCGTAATCCATATCCGTATGCATGTTGGTCAGGATCGCCTTTTTGGGCTTCAGCCGGCCGATCCAATCCAAGGTCAAATCGAGGTGGAAATGGCTCGGGTGCGGCGCCTTGCGCAGCGCGTCGACGATCCAGACATCCAAGCCCTCGAGCAGCGGGATGCTGGCCGCAGGCAGGTCCTTGATGTCAGCCGAGTAGGCGACGTTGCCGATGCGGAAGCCGAGCGAGGGAATGTCGCCGTGGTTCTGCAGTACGGGCATCGCCTCGATCGGGCCGCCCTGCCCTTGGATTGTTACCGCGGTTCCCGGCACCAGCCGATGCTCGGTGACGATCGGTGGATAGTCGCTGCCGGGCGGCGTCATGAAGCAATAGCCGAAACGGGCGTGCATCGAGCGCGAGGTGGCCTCGTCGAGGTAGATATCGACCTTTCGGCGCTTATGGACGAACAGCGGGCGCAGGTCGTCGATACCGTGGATATGGTCGGCGTGCTCGTGCGTGACCAGGACGCCGTCGATCCAGTCGACCTCGGCACCGATGAGCTGCATGCGCAGGTCCGGCGAGCAGTCGACCAGAACGCGCGTGATCCCGTGCGGGCCGTTGCGCTCGACCAAGAGCGAGCAGCGCTGGCGGCGGTTCTTCGGGTTATTCGGGTCGCATTGACCCCAGCCGAGCGCGACGCGCGGCACGCCCATGGACGAGCCGCAGCCGAGGATGGTGTAGGTCAGGCTCATGCGGCGTTGGCCAGGGTTTTCGGCACCTTGGAGAACAGGCGGAAGAAATTTTCGGTGGTCTGGCGCGCGATCTCGTCGGCGGAGACGCCGCGCGTCTCGGCCAGCACGGCAGCCGTGTTCACCACATAAGACGGTTCGTTGCGTTTGCCGCGGTACGGCAGCGGCGCGAGGTAGGGCGCATCGGTCTCCACCAGGATGCGGTCGGCCGGCAACGCGGCAGCGATGTCGCGCAGGTTCTGCGTCGTCTTGAACGTGAGAATGCCGGTGAATGACACGTAGTGGCCGAGCGCGACCGCGCGCATGGCGAGGTCGGGACCGCCGGTGAAGCAATGCAGTACGGCCGGGAAGACGCCCTTCCCGTTTTCCTCTTCCAGAATGCGCGCAACGTCGTCGTCCGCTTCGCGCGCGTGGATCACCAGCGGCAGGCCGGTCTCGCGCGCGGCGGCGATGTGGCGGCGAAAACCGGTTTCCTGCGCCTCGCGCGGGCTGTTGTCGTAGTGATAGTCGAGCCCCGCCTCGCCGATGGCGACGATTTTCGGATGTTTTGCCATCGTCACCAGGTCGGCGGCGCCGATATCGAGCTCCTCATACGCATTGTGCGGATGCGTGCCGACCGAGCAGAACACGTCGGGGAAACGCTCGGCGATTGCCAGCACTTGCGCATGCCGGCGCACGCGCGTCGAGATCGTCACCATGCGGCCGACGCCTGCCGCCCGCGCCCGCGCCACCACCGCGTCGAGCTCGGCGGCGAAGTCGGGAAAATCGAGATGGCAGTGGCTGTCGATGAGCATCGAATCGTTAGGCCTTTTCCTCCGGCTCCACATAGCGCGGGAAAACGGGCGCCGGCGGCGGAAGCTGGGAGCCCGGCGCAATGCGGCGGGCGGCACCAAGCGCATCGAAGCCGCGCGCATCGGCAGGGACGGCCAAAATATCGAGAAGCTTCGCCGCCGAGGCCGGCACGAAAGGCTGCGCCAGGATGCCGACCTGGCGGAGCACCTCCGCGGTCACGTAAAGGATCGTGCCCTGGCGTGCGGGGTCGGTCTTGGCCTTAGCCCACGGTGCCTCGCTGGCGAAATAGCGGTTAGCATCCGCCACCACGGCCCAGACCGCGCCGAGCACCTGGTGCAACTGCTGCGTCTTCATGTGCTCGCGCGCGATGCCGATCAACGCATCCGCCGAGGCGAGGATCGTCTTGTCCTCAGGCGTGAACTCGCTTGGGCTCGGCAGCTTGCCGCCGAACTGCTTGCCGATCATCGACAGCGAGCGCTGCGCCAGGTTGCCGAGGTCGTTCGCCAAGTCGGCGTTGATGCGGTTGACGATCGCTTCGTGGCTATAGTTGCCGTCCTGCCCGAACGGCACCTCGCGCAGGAAGAAATAGCGGAACTGATCGACGCCATAAGTGTCGGTCATCGTGAACGGGTCGATCACGTTGCCGACCGACTTGGACATCTTCTCCCCGCGGTTGAACAGGAAGCCGTGGCTGAAGATGCGCTTAGGAACCGCGACACCGGCCGACATCAGGAAAGCCGGCCAATAGACCGCGTGGAAGCGCACGATATCCTTGCCGATGACGTGCAGGTCGGCGGGCCAGTAGCGCTTGAATTTGTCGCTGCCGGTGTCGGGGTAATCGACGCCGGTGATGTAATTGGTGAGCGCGTCGACCCACACATACATGATGTGCTGGGCGCTGGTTTTGTCCGGATCGGCGGGGACTTTCACGCCCCAGTCGAAGGTGGTGCGCGAGATCGACAGGTCCTGCAGGCCGCCGCGCACGAAGCTCGCCACCTCGTTGAGGCGCTCCTTCGGCAGTACGAAATCCGGCACTTTCTCGTAAAGATCGAGCAGCTTCTGCTGATAGGCCGAGAGCTTGAAGAAGTAGCTCTCCTCCTCCACCCACTCGACCGGCGTGCCGGTTTTGGTGGCGATGCGCTTGCCGTGCTCGTTGAGGTGGGTCTCGTCCTCGGCGTAATAGGCCTCGTCGCGCACCGAGTACCAGCCGGCGTATTTATCGAGATAAATGTCGCCGTTCTTCTCCATCGCCTGCCAGATGGCGACCGAGGACCGGTGGTGGCGCTCTTCCGTCGTATGGATGAAGTCGTCGTTCGAGCAGTTGAGCCGCTCGACCATGGCCTCGAAGCGCGGCACGTTGCGGTCGCGCAATTGGCGGGCCGTGATGCCCTCCTTGGCCGCCGTCTGCATCATCTTCTGGCCGTGCTCGTCGGTGCCGGTCAGGAAGAACACGTCGTAGCCGTCGAGGCGCGCGAAACGCGCGATCGCATCGGTGCAGACGGCCTCATAGGCGTGCCCGATGTGCGGCGGCCCGTTCGGATAAGAAATAGCAGTCGTGATGTAGCAAGGCGTCTTGGCCGGCATTTTTGACTTAAATTTCAGAGACATGGATGGCCGGACTCCGGCCCGGCCATAAGCACTAAGAGCTAGGTAGCAATCGCCGGAGGGTCGGGCAAGCGAAGCCCCCTACTCTTCCGTCATCGCGACCGTACAGGTGAGCGTATCGGTATGCGCGCGCGGTGTCCGCGCGCCTTGCTGCCACGAAACCCGTGGAGATGCGGATAATTCCTTAGTCCGCGGAGCCGATTCGATGTTGAATTCGCGCCCGCCGCAAGCCATATACGCAACGCGCATGGCGCGTCCCACCCCTCCCCGGAGAACCCTTTGAGCTTTCTCAGTCCCGACCTGCACGAACGTCAGAAAAACGCCGCCGCCGTCAAAAAGGCGATGCTAGAGAAATTCCGCGCCAAGGCGCAGGACCCTGCCCTCGAAGAAGCCCGCCTCAAGCGAATCGCGATCGCCGAGGCGCGCGCTGCTCGCCAAGCCGAGCGCGAAGCCGAAAAAGCCAAGCGTGACGCGGAACTTGCCGCCGAAGCCGCCCGTCAGGCTGAGATCGCCGCACAGGCCCAGCGCGAGAAGGAAGAGTTGGAAGCCCTCATAGCCGCCGAAGAAGCCGCCAAGGCGGAAGCGCTGGCGGCCGAGCAGAAGGCCGCCCGCGATGCGCGTTACGCCGCGCGCAAGGCCGCAAAAAAGGTGCGGCGCCGCGGCTACTAAGACTTCGGGATCGGCGAGCGACTTCGGACGCTATTTGGCGCCGCAGGCCTTATCGAGGCCCTCGAGCACCTCGCCGATCTCCTTGCCTTCCTTGGAGTCCGGATCCATCGCCTGCAGGCCGTCCATCAGCTTGGCGTAATCCGCCCCAAGCTGGCCCATCAGCGCGTCGGCTTTTTTCGACAATTCTTCCAGCTTTTTATTGTCTTTCTTCTGCTCGGCCTGATCGAGCTGCTCGCTCAGGGTCGCGAGCTCGCAATATTTCTGGCTCTTCGCCTTATCGCCCGTGATGCCCTGCACCACGCGTTGCGCCTCGGCCTTGGTCGGCTTGGGCGCTGCGGCTGGTTTCGGCTGCGCCTGCGCCACCAGCGGAACAATGGCGATAGCGGCAATGGCGGCGATAACTGTGAGCTTCATGTGGATCGCTCCCTGATGTGAACGCTTGATGGCGCGCAGGCTTAACCGGGCGTTTAGCATAATGGGCGGCCGGGTGCAGCGTAACTTCTCCATATAAGGCCGCGATTTCCGTCCCGCGATTCGGGAAGTGCTAACGAAACGGTATTACTTTGCAACCCGTTTTGGTCGGGAACGTGACGTGGGGATTTTACAGATGACCATTGCCGTTAAGCCCATGCGGGCAGCCGAACGCTGCGAGGTTGCGATCGTCGGCGCCGGGCCCTACGGGCTGGCGGCGGCGGCGCACTTACGCGACGCGCAAGTGCCAATCCGCATGTTCGGCGATGCGCTGTCGTTCTGGCGCGACAACATGCCGGCCGGCATGAAGCTGCGCTCGCCTTGGGTGGCGACGCATATCGCGACGCCGGACGGCCGCCACCTGCTCGACGACTACTACCGCGAGGCCGGCCTCGACATTCCCAAGCTGCTGCCGGTGGAGAACTTCATCGATTACGGGCGCTGGTTTCAGCAGCACGTCGCCCCCGATCTCGACACGCGCGCGGTGACGCGCATCGAGAAACGCGACGAAGGCTTCTGCCTGGTGCTCGACGACGGTTCCGAGTTCTTTACGCGCCGCGTGATCATGGCGACCGGCCTGCTCGGCCACGAATATCGCCCGGCGGCCTTCGACGGCATGCCACGCGAACTGGTGTTTCACTCCTGCGAACACACGAGCTCCGAGCGCTATCGCGGCAAGCGCGTCGCGGTAATCGGCCGCGGCCAGAGCGCCTGCGAGTCGGCCGCGCTACTGCACGAGGCCGGCGCCGACGTCGAGATCGTCTGCCGCGGCTCGCTGGTATGGAACGCCGATCCGGAGCAGCGCAGCTCGCTGCGCCAGACCGCGCGCTCTCTGCTCGGCGACAAGCTCATCCCGCCGTCGCAGGTCGGCCCCTTCCCCTACAACTGGTTGAACGAAGTGCCCGGCGTCATCCGACATTTCCCGCAGGATGCACGCGACCGCTGGAACGAAAAGAATCTGCGCGCCACTGCGATTCTCTGGCTGCGCCCGCGTCTGACCGACGTTCCGGTCGATCAGCACCGCAACATCCTTGCCGCGCAGCGCGACGGCGACGGTGTCGAGATCGCGCTCGACAGCGGTCGCAAGCGCTTCGATCACGTGCTGCTGGCGACCGGCTATCGCATCGACGTGGAGAAGATGGACCTGTTCCCGCCGGCGCTGCGCGACCGCATCGCGCGCCACGCCGGTCTGCCGGTGCTCTCGTCCGGCTTCGAGTCGAGCGTGCCCGGCCTGCATTTCATCGGCGCTTCCGCCGTCGGCAGCTTTGGACCGCTGCTCCGCTTCATCGCCGGCGCAGGTTTTGCCGCTCGTCGCGTGACGCAAGTCGCCAAACGCGAAATGGACGCGGCCCATAGCTCCGTCGAAGCACCGTCCATCGCTCTTGCGACGCACGAATAGATGAGTTTCATCGCCGATCCGCGGTCCATGCCCGGCGCGCTCATCGTTGGCGGCGCCCATGTCAGCCTTGCCATCGCTCGCAGCCTCGGGCGGCGCGGCATTCGGGTGTGGCTGATGGCCAACCATCCGCTGCCGCGCTACTCCCGTTACGTCGAGCGCAGCTTCGACTGGCCGGGCGCCGATCATCCGGACGCGTTGTCGTCGATCGTTGACGTGGTCACCGACCACAAACTCAACGGCTGGGTGCTGATCGCGACAGGCGATCAGGACATGGCGATGATCGCGCGTCATCGGGCGATGCTCGCTGCGCATCTGCGCGTGCCGACCGCGGATTGGCAGACCATCCGCTGGGCTTACGATAAGCACTTAACTTATGAGCGCGCCGAGGCGCTTGGCATCGACACGCCGCGCGACATCCGCCTGCGCGGCATCGACGAGTTGGCGCGCCTCGATTGCCGTTTTCCCGTCGTGCTCAAGCCGGCGACGCGCAACGGCGAGGACGAGTTCACCTTGGCCAAGGCCTGGCGGGCGGACGACCTAGCCGCCCTGCTCGAGCTTTATCCGCGCGCGGCGGCCTTGGTCGGCGCCGATGCGGTGATCATGCAAGAGTGGATCCCCGGCGCCGGCGAAACGCAGTTTTCCTACGCGGGTCTGTGGAACGACGGCGTGCCGGTCGCTTCGCTGGTGGCGCGGCGCACCCGGCAGCATCCGATCGATTTCGGCCGCTCTAGTTCGTTCGTCGAAATCGTCGAGCGGCCCGAGGTGCGCGAGATCGCGGAGCGTTTCCTCGCCTCGATCAACTATAGCGGCGTGACCGAAATCGAATTCAAGCAGGACCCGCGCGACGGCCGTTATCGCCTGCTCGACGTGAACGGACGATTCTGGACCTGGTGCGGGCTCGCCGACGCGGCCGGCATCGACTTTCCATATCTGCTCTATCGGCAAGCGCTCGGCCTGCCGGTTGTCGCAGGACAAGCGACGCCTGGCATGGCCTGGATGCATGTCACGCGCGACATCCTTGCCGCCGCGCTCGAAATGCAACGCGGCACCACAGGTGTGGGCGGCTATCTCTCCGGCCTCACGCGCGTGCGCAGCTTCGCCAGTTTTGCGGCCGACGATCCGTTGCCGGCAGTTGCAGAAATACCTTCCGCGGTCGTCAAGCGCATTGCCGGCAGCTTACGCCCCTTCGCGTGGCGGAAGGCCACACGTGGACTGCGCCCAGCCGACTAACGCGGCTATTGCGCCTGCGCGCCGATGCCAGCCTCCTTGATGATCGGCCACCATTTGTCGATCTCCGCCTGCTGAAATTTGGCGAGACCTTCGGGTGTCTGCAGCGCGCTTGGCGCGACGTCGAGCCCGAGCTCGGTGAAACGCGCCTTCACGGCGGGATCGGCAAGTGCCCCGGTCATCGCGCTATTGAGCTTGGCGATGATATCTTTCGGCGTACCCTTCGGCGCCCAGAAGCCGAACCAGCCCGACATATAGAGCCCGGGAACGCCGGTCTCGTCCGACGTCGGAATGTCCGGCATCGAGGGCGAGCGCTGCGGCGACAGGTTGGCAATAGCCTTGATCTTGCCGCCGCGGATTTGTGGCAGCGCGACCGCGCCCTGCACCACCAGCAGGTCGACTTGGCCGGACACGAGATCGGTCATTGCGGGGCCTGCACCGCGATAAGGGATGAACTGCGGCTTCTGTCCGGTCAGCTTCTCGAACAGCACGCCGGTGACACGGGCGGCGGCATTCTGGTCGACGAAATTGATCTTGCCCGGGTTCGCCTTCATCCAGGCGACCAGTTCGCGCAGATTGTTCGCAGGCAGGTCTTTCTTGGCGACCATGAGCTGCGGATTGACCGAGATGAGACCGACCGGTTCGAAGTCTTTCTGCAGGTCGTAGTCGAGTTTGTAGATGATGCTGCCGACATGCGTGTCCCACTGGCCGATGTCGATGGTGTAGCCGTCCGGCGCCGCGCGCGCGACGCGGCCGACGGCGATGCTGCCGCCGGCGCCGCCGATATTCTCGACGATGACCGACTGCCCGAGCAGCGGTCGCATACGCTCGGCCATGATGCGCGCCGCGACGTCGGTCGATCCACCCGGCGGGAACGGCACTATCAATGTGATCTGGCGCGACGGAAATGATTGTGCTTGAGCGGCGACGATGCCGGCCGACAGGCCAGCCAACACGACAAGCGCCAAAGGCGCGAACAATCGCTTCATGATATCCCCCCGGGGTGGCTGTTTATTGTTCTTGGTAGGCGCAAGGCTACCACGGAACGGGGACGGGAAAAGACTATTGGCGAGCGGCTTCCGACAGCGCGCCAAACACCGCGAAGACCAACGGTTTGCGTTCGAGATTGTAGGTCTCGGCGTCGCGGGCGACGCGGTTGACCTTCTCCCAGGCCCGCGCCATGCGGTCCATGTGCCCCAGGTCGCGCGCATTTGCGTCGAGCCGCGCCGACAGCCAGCCGTTCACCAGGTCCATGAAGGCCGCCAAAGTTTCCGGATCGGTGCCACCGAGCGCATCGCCCAGAGCGTGCAGACCGCGCGGGTCGGGCTCGGGAAGCTGGGCAATCAGGTCAAGCACCTTCTGCCGCAGGGCCAGCGCCGGTCCGTCGAGCAGGCCGAGCGCGCGCCCCACACTGCCGTCCGCGGCCGCGGCGGCCTCGCGCACTTCCGCCTCATCGGCTGAACGGCCGGTCGCGCTGGCCACAGCGCGCGCCACGTCGGTGGTATCGAGCGGGCGCAGCAGCAGCCGGCGGCAGCGCGAACGGATGGTGGGCAATTCGCGTCCTGGCGCGTGGCTGATCAGCAGCAGCAGCGTGCGTTCCGGCGGCTCCTCGAGAACCTTCAGCAGCGCATTGGCGCCCTCGCGCTGCAGATCGTCAACCGCGTCGACGATGGCGATGCGCCAGCCGCCCTCGCCGGCGGTCGAGCCGAAGAAGCCGACGGTGCGGCGCACGTCGTCG
>Ga0134124_10000935_pt1 | contig 23380 bp, 24 predicted proteins | sample KB304_FD_96880 | JGI IMG/M metagenome (GOLD analysis project Ga0134124, IMG submission 96880) | Terrestrial soil microbial communities without Nitrogen fertilizer from Kellogg Biological Station, Michigan, USA - KB3-0-4 | ecosystem: Environmental > Terrestrial > Soil > Unclassified ... | reverse complement strand
TATTTGATTCCGACTCCCACTTCTTTCTTATTCAAAAAGTCCTCGACAAAGACCGACAGCATCATGGCTGTGGGAACCGCAAGAAGGATGCCCAATGGTCCGCCAAGCTCGGCGCCGATCAGGGCCGCAATGATAAGCACCACCGGATTCAACCCGATAGAACGCTTCAGCACCTGGGGAGCGATGATATGCCCCTCCAATTGGTGAGCGATCAGATAGAAGGCGAGTACGGATAATCCGAGAAGCGGCGAAACGGCGAAGCCAAGCGCCAACGCAGGAATAGCGGCGATGATCGGTCCGACATACGGGATGATTTCCATTACGCCTCCGAAAAACGCGAGTGCCAAGGCGTATGGGACGCCCATAAGGGAAAGCCCGAGGAAGTAAATCCCAAAAATGATAAGCATGAGAATCAACTGTCCGAACAGCCACTGGCTCACCTTTCCCGACATACGCTCCGCCAATGAAAGCGCGTAATTGTGAAAGCGCTCGGGAGTCAATAACAGAAAGAATTTTTCAATTCCTTTTTCTTCAAGCGAAATGTACAAAGAGAGGAAGAAGAATCCGAAGACCGCGATGGCCCTGGAAAATATGCTGACAGTGGTCGAAAAAATTCCAGTGAAGCTGTCCGCGACTCCATTCTCGATATTGGCAAAAAATATTTCTTTATGAAAATCGATGCCCAGCGCCTGCAGATAAATTTCCACCGACGAAAGCGTCTTCCCGAATTGCACCGAATACTGCGGCCAGTGCGAGACGAAATCACGGATTTCCGTAAGAAATATAGGTATGAGGAACGAGAGCATGGCGGCAATGGACGTGAAAAGAACGCTATAAGTAACGATCACGGCGGTCGTCCGGGTAAGACCCGCACGTTTCAACCGCATCACTCCGGGAGCGACAGCCGCCGATGTGAGCACAGCCAGAAAGATAAGCAACACGACATCCCGCACGAGATACAGGAATGCGGCGATGAGCGAGATGAGGAGGATACGAAGGATGATTTTTGTTCCGGCTTCTACTGATTCATCGACAGTCATATCGATAGGTATAAGGAATTACAGCTTGAGTAACTTCTCCAGTTTCTTCGCGTCCGCTTTCGGAGCGATGACCGTGAGATTCAGCTTCTTGTTCACAAAAATGTCTTTCGCTACACGAAGGACATCTTCGGCAGTCACCTTATCTATCTGCTTGGCCTTCTCTTTCGGCAAAATGATTTCTCCGCGGATCACTTCCTGACTGACGAGGTATTCGATGATGTCATCCGATCCTTCGAAAGAAAGCGCCATCTGCCCCTTGATATGGTCTTTCGCTTTTTTCAACTCTTCTTCCCCGACCTTCTCCTTGGTAATCAATCGATATTCATCCAGAATGACTTTGATCGTCTCCTCCAAATTATGATGTTCCACGCCGCTCTGGGTAGCGAGATAGCCCGCATCAGGATACGTCTCCACGCCCGTACTCACGCGGTAAGCCAAACCGCGACGCTCCCGGACCGCAAGCCACAATCGGCTCGACATTCCTCCGCCCAGAATGGTCGAAAGCACCGCCAGCGCATAACGATCCGGGTGATTCATCTCATACGCACGCACCCCGATGATCAGGTGAGACTGATCGGTTTTCTTATGCTGCACGGAAATCCCGGGCTTCGATTGCTTTTCCACGATTTTCTTGAAAGTCGGTTTTTTTCCAGTCCGAATGCCGGCAAAGTGTTTTTTAATTTCCTGGAGCACCGTCTTCGGATCGATCTTTCCGGCCACACCGACTACCACGTTCGATGCCGGATATCCTCGCGAAAGATATTTGATGAAATCCTTTCGAGTGAATGAGTTGAGATTCTGTTTGGTGCCGATTATTTCCCAGCCCAACGGATGATCGCCATACAGATGCATTTCCCAAAGATCGTTGATGTGACGTATCGGAGTATCCTCATACATGTTGAGCTCCTGTATCACAGGACCTTTTTCTCGATCGATTTCCTCCTGTTCTATTTTGGCATTGAGGAAAAGATCGGACACGATATCTAAGGCGATACCCCAATGTCTGGCTTCCACTTTGGCGAAATAGGCAGTCCTGTCTTTCCCGGTATAAGCATTGTATTCCGCTCCCAGTGCGTCCAGTTCTTTGGATATATCGAGCGCTGTCGGCCGCTTCTCCGTTCCTTTGAAAAACATATGCTCCAAGAAATGAGCCAACCCGTTTTCTTGACGCGTTTCGTAACGGGAACCCACGCCGGTCATGATGAAAACAGTCGCCGTTTCAGTCTCTTGCATGGGTGCCAATATGACGCGCAGTCCGCTCGGTAAAGTATGTTTCTTGTATTTCATATCGGGTCTTTAAAATTTTCCTTGCAAATAGCCATATAATGCATCGATCTTTATCCGTTCCTGCTGCATGCTATCGCGATCACGGACCGTCACCGCTCCGTCTTCCAAGGAATCGAAGTCCACTGTCACGCAGTACGGAGTTCCGATCTCATCCTGCCTTCGATAGCGCTTGCCCACATTGCCGTTATCATCGAACTCGCACATGAAATCCCCTTTCAAGGCATCGAATACTTCTTTGGCTTTAGCCACTAATTCCGGTTTGTTTTTCATAAGCGGAAAAACCGCCACTTTCACCGGAGCAAGCTTTTTCGGCAGTTTCAAGACGATGCGCGTATCCCCTCCCTCAAGAGCTTCTTCCCTATACGCTTCGGTAAGAAAAGCGAGAAACATACGGCCAACGCCGACCGATGACTCGATGATATGCGGGACATATTTTTCATTCGAGACCGGATCAAGATAATCCAAACTCACACCGGAAAATTTGGCATGCTGTGTCAGGTCATAATCACCGCGAGCATGCACGCCTTCCAATTCCTTGAATCCGAAAGGAAACTCGTATTCGATGTCATAGGCTTCTTTGGCGTAGAACACCAGGTTCTCATGCTTGTGCCAGCGCAGATGCCCCTCCTTGATCCCCATATCCAGATAGAACTGCCAGCGGTATGCGCGAAGTTTTTCATACTCATCCATCTCCATTTCCGGCTTCGTAAAATACTGCATTTCCATCTGCTCCAGTTCCCGCGTGCGGAAAATGAATTGCCGGGCAGTGATTTCATTACGAAAAGCCTTACCGATCTGCGCAATGCCGAAAGGCACTTTGACCCGGCTTGAATCGAGAACATTTTTGTAATTCACATAGATTCCCTGGCAGGTCTCCCCTCTCAGATACGTCGGTTCCTTCGTCCAGTCACCGGTGAAATTGCCCAGATTGGATTGCACCAGCAGATTGAAACTCTTGGCTTCCGTGAAATCCCTCTTGCCGCACTTCGGACAGAGGATCTTCTCTTTATTCTCTACAAGAAGCATATTGATTTGCGCTTCCGTCATTTTTTCATCCGCCAATACGCCTATTTCTTCCAAAAGATGATCGACACGCACGCGAGTATGGCAGTTTTTACACTCAGCCAACGGATCGCTGAATCCAGCCACGTGTCCTGAAGCTTCCCAGATTTTCGGATGCATGAAAATTGCGGAATCCAGACCTACGATGTCTTCTCGTAATTGCACCATATACTTCCACCAAATTTCACGGATGTTCTTGGCCAGCTCTACCCCATAAGGACCGAAATCATACACGGCAGCAAAACCGCCATAAATTTCTGATGAGGGGAAAACAAATCCGCGACGCTTGCAGAGCGACACGATTTTCTCCATTACATCCACTTGTTTTTCTGCCATAGGGTATATTGACAAAATGCCTTTTTTCGTTTATATTAAACAAATTCTTTAACAATCCAACTTTATTCAAGTTTACCTTGAATAAAAGCTTTTTTCAACTCAACCAACCGCAACAGAGGGGTAAGTATGCAAACCGGTCAAAGCGTGCACGCAGTCAGTGCCAATCTCGTATCCGATGTCGGAACTTTGGAGGGCGCCCTGTCGCGACTCCAAGGGCTTGGCTATCCGTGTGCGAAAAACTTTCAACTTTTGGAGATGGTGATCGAAACCCACTTCAGAAATGACCTCGAGATCCTGCGAAACTTCGCGGACCGTAAGTTCCGGACACTTGCTTCCTTGATGGATGCAAAGGCCCGGGAGAAACTCCACAGCCTTTCGGACAGGATCCGGTCACAGAAAATTCTTCACGGAAAGGATGAGATGGACACCATACAAGTTCTGGAACACCTAGCTCGTCTGGCGAGGGCATTCCAGGGAGAAGAGCCCGTCACCAACTGATCAACCATCGACGGAGAATAACAATGCAGCATGTCGTTTTTACGGTCCTGATGTGCATCATTCTTACTTGTTCCTATCTCATATGGAAAGGAATGGGCGGGAAGATGCAAGATCTGAAGACTGGCCTAGGATTCACGTTCGACGGCTTGAGGATGGCAGGCAGAGGTTTGGCGATGGCAGGCGATGGTCTCAAATTCGCCGCCCTAACGCTTGGCTTCGCAATCGGCGCCCCTTTCACGCCGTTTTTCCTCACGGCAAGGGAAAAGAAGCAGGTGGTCTGTCCAGGATGCGGAAGCGGTCGAAACGCCCCTCTCCCAAATGCCTCCTTCCAGGCGGAGCGCCGTATCTGCCTCGATTGCAACGATACTTTCGAGACATGAGCCGCACCAAGGCACCATAACCATGGATGCCTTTTTTTTATTCTTATTCTCCGTTTCTTAATTTCTCCATCAGCTTCATATAAAAAGAAAGGTTATGAAGCGACGCAAGCTGTAGCGAAAGCGGCTCCTGCGCAGAAAACAGATGGTGCAGATACGCGCGAGAATAGTTCTGACAGAGAGGGCAGGGGCAATCTTTTTCCACGGGAGAAAAATCATTTCTGAAACGCGCATTGTTTATATTCATGGTTTCATAAAACTCCCCCTTGCCATCGATCGCTCCTTCTTTCCAAATGAAAAGCCTTCCATGTCTTCCTTCGCGTGTCGGGATCACGCAGTCGAACATATCCCATCCGTAATCAAAAAATCGCACGATATCCTGCGGCGTCCCTACGCCCAGAGCAAAACGTGGCTTATCTTCGGGCAGGATTGAGGCCGTATAGCGCACGACTTCATCGAGAAAAACTCCATCGGCATCGATATGCCTCGCGCCGAATCCATATCCATCGAAATCGATCTCTACCAGGCCGTCGACGCATTGTTTGCGAAGTTCCGGAATCATCCCCCCTTGCACCACTCCGAAAAGAAGCGGTCGCGTTTCCTCTGTCATCCCTCTTCCGGAGACTTGTTTTTCAAATTCATCTTTGCAACGCTTCGCCCAACGGAGCGTGCGCGAAACAGCCGCTTTCATTTCTTCTTCCGGCGCACTGTTCGGTCGAGGATCATCGAGACAGACCATCATATCCACTCCCAGATCGAATTGTATCTGTATCGCCCGCTCCGGCGTCAGCAGATGCTTCGATCCGTTTAAGACAGACTTGAAAAGCGCCCCCTCTTCAGTGATCTTCCCCATCAAAGGATTTTTGTGGATCAATGAGTACACCTGATATCCTCCGGAATCGGAAAGAAGGATGCCTTTCCAGTCCATAAAGGCATGTATTCCCCCGGCTTTTGAAATGATTTCCGTTCCCGGCTGCAAAAAAAGATGATAGGTATTCACCACCATGGCCTCAAGCCCGGCTGACGAAAGACCTTCTGAAGAAACGCCGCGTATTGAACCGCGCGTCGCGTCAGGCATAAAAAACGGAGTCTGTATCACTCCGCTTTTCGTGGACAAAAGACCGATTCGCCTTCCGTTCTCATTGCTGGTTTCTTTCCAAAATGTCTTCATGTTCCTTTTTGCACGGTACCGCTGCTGGTATTCAAAGAAGTATCTTCCGGAATATAGCTCGTTTTCCCGCTTCTTTCAAGTCGGATATCTTTCTCCGTGAACGTATCTTTCCCGGAGAATATGAAGCTATGTATGAGAGGCATGACGTCATCCACCTGATTGGGATTCGGAGTCGCCGCTATCTGGAAAATAAGGGAGCGCGCCGCGGTGGGCGAGACCGTATCCAGATTCCATGAAAGTTCATTCGTTCTCTCGTTATAAACGACTTTTTCCGTATCCGGGAATGATTTCCCGGTGAATCGGACACCAGTCGGTAATAGCATCAGAATCTTGGCATTCGACACTTCATTGAAAGTATTGCTGAGTGAAAAGTGCATCGTATACGTCGTTTCCTTTCCTGCGATCGGAGGAATCGGTCCCGTGTTCTCTATGGCGGCATCCTTATAAAACCCGAGAAGCGATGTCTCCACGTTCGTATTTACCGGAATATAGAGATTGTTGCTGGCCACGATCTTATTCGAGTTGAGAAGCGTCGGGATATCGGGACTGTCGATTTTCGCCACCGTTTTTATGGAAACATTCCTGGCGGTCTTGGCATTTTCGGGGACTGCCGAAAAAAGCGGGATTTTGAAATCTATTTCTCCGCCTTGCCCCGGCTCTATCCTTGCCAGCCCCGGCACCTCAGCCGCCTTCCATGAAAGCGTCTTTCGTGTCGGATCATAGGCCCCCCTCATAGGCAATTCCAATTTGCTGAGATCGAGAACGAGAGAGTCTATCTCCACGGTTACGATCGCATCTCGCACTCCGACATTGCCGTCATTCCTGTATACGATCTTATAGTCCAAAGCGTCTCCCATATTCGCAACCGCTTCGGTCACGCCATTGACCGTCTGTTCGATAGTCAGCGGTGAAGTTATTATACGGGTTTTGCGCTCATGCGATCCATACGAGACGAACGCACCATCTCCGCGGAAAATACCTATTGCTCCTTCTATCGTCTTGGATTCGTTACGATTCCCCTGCAAAGTTCCTCTTACGACTATTTTTCCTTCGCTATGGGGTCCGAGATCACCGATTGACCATGTATTCTGTCCGTCGCTTGGTGAAGGGTCGGCATTGTTGAAGTGAAAACTGTCGGGATATGTGAGTTTCACTTTCTGATTCGGAAAAACGATATCCCCCGTATTCTTATAATTTATCTGGTATTCGATATCCTGCCCCGAAGCGAGTTCCATAGGCGCTTCGATCTCCAGCAAGAGGGAAGAGCTTGCGATATTCACGACAAATTCCGATTCCTTCGTATGTGCGCTGCTGACATTCTTCTGTCTGAATTCGAGGGTCGCCGAAAACTTCACTTTATCGCCGCGCGAGCCATAGAACTTTCCTGAAATCGTTTTCGTTCCTTTACTATTTGCGGGTATGATACCGATCACTCCCTCCGCCCGTGAAGTATTGACGGAAAGATTACCTCCCTGTTCCGGATGAAATCCTTCAGGATATGTGAATATTATTTTCGCTTCCTCCAGTTGGGACCAATTGTCATTCGCGTATTCGAAAGAAAAGGTCGTCAGTTCTCCGCTCGCGACATCGTACGGGCCGGAAAAACTTGTCTGTATCTTATCCTCACTGAAAAGGAGGGAGCGGACCTTGAAAACGACTCCACCGACTATAAGCAAAAGCGCGATTCCTCCCAGAACGAGCGCTATGCGTTTACGGAGTTTCTTTTTTGATTCTTCACGAGCGATCTCCTCTTTGGTTTTTTCAATCTCACTCGGAAGCTTTTGCCATGCTCCAGTTTCTTTGAATTGGGAGACGGTATCCGATACCGGAGTCACCTCCGCAGGATCAAAAGAGTCGGCGTGATGCGTGTTCCGATCAAGATGAAGCTCTCGTCCGTACAATTTTGAATTCAAGTCTTCCAAACCCATATGTTTGTTTTGATTTTTATCACGTCTTTCCACTCAGTCTAGCAAAAAAGACTCCCCCTCACAATGAAATCAGCCTTGGATCCACTGATAAAAGCGCAGAGACACCTGGCGTATTTCACGAAGACTGCTTTCTTCAACCTGCACCCGCGTCAGGCTCTCCAGCCTATTTTTTAAAAAGAGCCGAATAAGCTTGATAGCGTTATCAGATATGGGGAAAGCTCCTTTCGTATCGCGCAAATGTTCTCCGCGAAGAATCCCTCCGGCGCTCGGACTGAAAAAATGATTTTCTCCTGGCCGAAGCTTTTCCCCGGAGACGACACAGGCTCCGGTCTCGATTTCATATCCCAAATGTGCGAACAACTGGAAAAGAAATCCCTCCGTTACCAAAAAGATCTTGTCTTTCTTCTTTTCTTTCGCCAGCTCATTCGTCACAGAAAGATACTCCTTGAGAAGCGAAAAAAGTTCTTCATCCTTCTCTTCCAAACCGACAATGCGTTCGAAGACACTTACCGTATCCAAAATTCTCCGCACGGTGTCTATATCTTCCCGCAACGCGACAAAGCTTTTCTCCGCGACCGCTCCCGCGATTTTTCCCGTACCCCGCCCCTTAACGATCATGACCTGAGTCTGCATCAGATTTTCCAGCTGCCCCGCCAATTTGGCATCCCCCTTCCGCACCCCTTTGGCCACGACCTGGATTTTCCCGTGCGTATCGGTATACAAAGTATAGAGCCGATCAGTTTCACCGACTTCTTTTTTTCTCAACACGATAGCATTGGCCCTATATTCCATACCTTAGACCGATCGCTTCAATGCGAAAGTGAACATTTCTCCTTCAATTGTTACCGTCTCATCATATTCGGCATCGGCAAATTCGCCTTTTGTGACAGATGTCGCAAGCACTTCTTTTCCGATCATATCGCTGAATTTTTTGAACACCTCTTCTTTCCCGGCATAAACAAGGACGATTCGGTCTTCTACGTTGAACCCGGCTTTTTTACGTCCTTCTTGGATCGCGCGGATGATTTCTCTCGCTTCTCCTTCAAGTTTCAATTCCGATGTAATCACAGTATCAAGAGTGATATTTTCCTCTTGCTTTTCATCTGACAGCACTCGCTTCACGTTCATTTCTTCCGCAAGAATCTCCTTCATTTCTTCCGCAAGTTCATATTTGATCGTTACAGCCCCAAGAGGTTGACGTACTTTGATTTTGGCATCAGCACGCAGCTTGAGCCCCTCTGTCACCAGGTTGCGCGTTACTTGCATCGCAGCATTGAGATCCATATCTATAAGCTCTGAATCCGCGTCCGGAAAGTCGGCTAAATGTACAGACACTTCCCCTGTCAGATTCCGATACATTTCTTCAGAAATAAATGGCGTGAAAGGAGCAATCACTTTCGCAAACGTCATCAACACTTCATGAAGCGTGGAGTATGCGTCATCCTTATCATCGTCATCTTCAGACTTCCAGAAACGTTTGCGGCTTCTGCGTATATACCAGTTGGAGAGATGATCGATAAAAGGAGCAAACATGCGCGCAGCTCGAGCCAGCTCATACCGTTCCATGGATTCATCCACTTTGGCGATACAGGTATGAAGTTCCGAAAGAATCCAGCGATCCAGAACATTCTTAGGGCGGACAATATGTTTCTTCGGCTCCCATTTATCCAACGTGGCATACATGAGAAAGAAAGAATATGAATTCCACAGCATTCTGAATGGTCCTTTGACGATATCTTCCAGCTCCTTATCGTTGAATGACAGATTTTCTCCTTCCATGAGCGGTGATTGCATCAGATACAGACGGAAAGCATCAGCTCCATATTTGTCGAGCAGTTTCTCCGGATCAGTAAAATTTCCATAAGACTTCGACATTTTTCTGCCATCATTTCCGGCCAGCACCCCTGTGGTGACTGCATGCATGAAGCTCGGCTTCTTGAAGAGGGCTACTGACATGACGTGGAGCGTATAAAACCAGCCGCGTGTCTGAGCAATGTATTCGGAAATGAATTGGGCAGGATACGCCGCTTCGAATGTCTCTTTGTTTTCAAATGGATAATGCATGGAAGCGAAGGGCATGGAACCGGATTCTACCCAGCAGTCAAAGACATCCTTGATCCGAACCATCGTGCCTTTCCCACAAATACACGGAAAAGTGACCATATCAATATATGGCCGATGGTAATCAGTGAGCGTTTTGCCGGAAGAATTCTTGAACTCTTCAAAAGACCCTATCACTTTGATTTCCTTGCAACTGTTGCATTTCCAGATTGGCATCGCTGTTCCCCAATAACGTGAACGGGAAATATTCCAGTCTGGAGCACCTTCCAGACCTTTGCCGAACCGTCCCGCTTTCAGATGTCCTGGCTGCCAATGGATATTATCATTCTCTGCAAGAAGAGCGGGACGAAGATTTTCTATATTTATGAACCAGGCATCTTGGGCCTTATAGATAAGTTTTGTTTCACAACGGTAGCAATGCGGGTAGCTGTGAGTCACATCTTCCACTTTCCATACCATGCCTTCATTTTGCAGGTGAGCAATGACCGACGCATTGGCTTCCCAAACTTTTTCCCCCTGCCACTGCCCTTCTGTATATCGCCCTTCATCATCGACATTCTCAATCAGCGGCAATTTTTCTTTTTTGCGTAGTTCGAAATCCTCTTCTCCGTAGGCCGGCGCTTCATGCGCGATGCCCGTGCCATCGACACTCGTCACAAATTCCGCTGCTACAATGCGGTAGCCGTTTTCTATCTCGTGCGGAAAAAGCGCTTCATATTCCAATCCGACCAAATCCTTTCCGGAGACGATCTCTTCAATTTTTACATCCTCTCCGAAAAGTCTCAGTGCGGCATCCTTGGCAACGAGAAGACGCTCGCCTTCGCTCTCTACTACCGCATAGACCAATTCCGGGTTCACGGCGATAGAGACGTTTGCAGGAAGAGTCCACGGAGTAGTTGTCCATGCAAGCAAGAAATAATTTTTTTTCGGGACACGAAATTTCACATATACCGAGGGATCTGTATCGTTACGGTAGGCATTGTCCATGGCGATTTCAAAATTAGAAAGCGGAGTCGAACAATGCGGACAGAAAAGAGAGATACGTTTATCTTCATAGACGAGTCCCTTTTCATAAAGGGTTTTGAACGCCCACCAAACTGATTCCATATAAGAACTGTCGAGTGTCTTGTATGAATTTTCGAAATCAACGAAACGCCCGATACGCCTCACGATGGAACGAAAAGCATCAACCGTTTCAAAAACCGAAGCTCGGCACTCAGCATTGAAATGTTCGATATCTGCTTCGATCTCTTTCTTGTTCTTGTATCCCAATCGCTTTTCGACTTTGCTTTCTACAGGAAGACCATGCGTATCCCAGCCCCAACGGCGAGGCACCCTGTAGCCTTTCATGGTCCAATAACGCGGTACGACATCCTTTGAGGTCGATGCCAGCAGATGTCCATGATGCGGAGTCCCGTTCGCGAACGGCGGTCCGTCATAAAAACTGTAGAGCTTGTCAGCTGGACGCTGCTCGACTGATTTTTCAAAAATTTTTTCTCTGTCCCAGTAGTCCAGTATTTCTTCTTCCATCTTCGGAAAACTGATTTGCGACTCCACTTTCTTGAACATAATTGTAAAAAATAAGAGGTTATCAAACTCGATTTTACCGGCACTCCGTTCGGAAACGAAAGCGAGCTTTCGCTTCACTCACTTCATTTGGTAATAAAAAATCCTTAAGCAAAAAACTTGCTAAGGACGTTTATCAATCAAACGTGGTACCACCTTGCTTCAGTAGTAAGCATCCGCTTTCTACCCTCAACTTCGCTATCACGGGCTTACCCGACGAGGTCTACTTTCCAAAATGGATTTCTTCTCATGGCTCCGGGGTGATTACCCCTTCACAGCCTTTAATCTTGTGAAACCAGACTAGCATTTTGATCCCAGGAAATCAATCCTTTTATAATATTACAGTCTCTCTTTGAGAGTTTTCCAAGAAATTTCCTCACTGGAAGGATATTCTGGTTTAGAGATTCCCAAAATAGCGCACAGCTGTTCTGTAATGATGTCATCGCTGAATTCTTTATAGAAAGCCGCCCCATCTTCCCATACCCCGTTGTAGCCACCAGGAAGAGGAACTCTCGCTCCTATTATTTTGCTTTTTAAATACAGTTCACTACTGACTAGGTGTGCCAAAGTACCGAGATCAATTCCTCCTGTTGAAAATAACGGCTTTTTCTTCTTGATAACTTCAAGCAGCGCCTCATCAATATATTTATTTCTTTGCTCGGTATAAGCTTTTTTCTCGGCTTCCCGATTTTCTTCTTCAGAAGGTTTTTCTTCGGACGCATCAAATCCGGGCATTTCGTGACTCATAATTTTTAACCTCAATAATTAGCCTTGCAAAATACATATTCATAGTAGAACTTCTTCTTCCAAAAATCAACCGATACAAAGAGTCAAGAAAAGAAAAAAGCAGTCCGATGATTCATCGAAACTGCTGGTTAAAAAATGCTATTGCAGCCCTCTCTGTTCCGGGACAAGGCTTGTATGCACCCGCGGATGAAGCCAATAACTGAGGCTCTTCCTCAAATACCCGAAGGTCTCGGCCGGCAGTGTTTTCTTCTGCGCCTCCATCCAGGAAAAAAATTCTCTCCACGGGAAGGTTTCAAACGCGATAACGCTGATACCTTTCTGCTGTACGAATTCCAGCAGCATGTCCGCCACGCGGCGCAGCTGCACGGCTCCCGCATTGAACGATGTCGCCGGAAGGAAAAAGCCGGCACGCTGATCCTTCGTTATCAATTCCCGGACCCAAGAAGGCGTCCTGCTCCATGAAAGATCGAGATCGATCAGGAGTGCGGCGGCTTTCGCGCTATTGAAGAAGCTCTTGGTTCCGCGACGGAAATTGGGATCGAGGTCAGCTCCCGGATAAGCCGCTCGCACCATGTCATACGTTCCAAGATGCATCTCGCTTACCTTCTTGCCGTTCTTCATGACGGCTTTCGTTTTCGAATTGTTGGTGAACTGAAATGCGCCGCATGCCGCCGCCGCCGAACAGATATACCGATAAGACTGAAAGCCGTTCAGCACGAATTCCGTCAGGACGGATTCCATGACCTCATCGTCGCTCTTGAAGAACAATGCCGGAATCAGACGGACACATCCCCGTTCACGCTCCTGAAGCAGACACGGATCCGTCTGTTCCGTCACAAGAAGGTTCATGAGCATCTCGGCTGATACTTTCTCGCCCACCAGCTTTCCCGGAAAAGCGCGCGACGCGATCTTCTTCAACCGCAGATCAGCGAGCACTTCTTCCAGAGCAGCCACGACATACGCCTTGCCGAGCCTGGCCATCTCCTCGTTCACCACATAGACCGGAGTAGAGAGATAGACGATCGGTTCCGTCTCGTCAATCATCTTCCGGACATCTCGGTTTCGAAAAGCTGGCGGGATCGACAGGTGCTTGGCGGCGTACACATAGAGATTGCGCTCCCCCATTCGTACACCGAAATGCATCTTGTTGAAGGTTTGACCCTTGAGGCGGGTCACTTCGTATGGCGGATCGTGCGGCGTGCGAACAACAGGCTGAAAAGTCGAGTTCCCGACAAGCGGCATCGACAGCACGATATCGTGCCACTGTCTCGTTGTCGGGTCATAGGCCGTAACAGCAAATTCCCGCAGCACGGTCTTCCGGCTTATCGTTTTCTTTCCTCGCTTCGTCACCTCTTCAGATTGCAAGAGGCTGAGCGGGATAGCACTGACCCTCTCTCGCGCTTCACGAAGAAGCTTGCAGGTCAGGGCCTGTGTCGGCAGAGTTTCGCAGGCCGGAAGCGGCCGCGAATCTTCAGTCCGAATCATGTGCTCATGATATTGCCCAAACGCACTCGCTGCGAAAGACAAAGAGAGCAAAACTAAAAGAACTTTCATGGAAAATCTCCTCTTGATGTAATTCCATAGCCTGGAACATACCATGCAAAAGATGAAATGAACAGCAAAAAAAAGAGCTCGATGCTCTTTTTTGCTTCATTCAATAGGTATAGGTGAATTCCGTACAGGATCCCGTTTCGGGATGCCACCCCAGTGCGGCACGTCCCGGTCCCTCGGATGTCAGTATGCCATGAAGCTGTTCCAGCGGATCAGCATGTGAGACAAGAATGATTTTCTTATCGGCATATCTGCTTTTCAGTTCTTCAAAAAATATATCCAACCGGTTACGGACCTGAAGGAAATTTTCCATCTGGTCTCCCTCTTCCGGAGAAAGCCGCATTTCTGGCAAGGGATATTTCTCCAACATCTCCCTCTGACTTCTTTCATTGAACGTACCCATCCCGACTTCCCATAACCGGTCATCAATCATGATCGGGAGTCCGGTGGCATCGGAAATAATCCCGGCTGTTTCTCTCGCTCGCAAGATCGGAGAAGAAAAAAGGAGATCCGCCTTCACTGTCGCCAGATACTCTGCCGTTTTTTTCACTTGTTCTCTCCCTCGCTCTGTCAAATGATACTCTTTCCTATCAGAAGAATTTAAAATCCCCCGAACATTGTTTTCCGCTTCTCCGTGCCGTACCAGATAAAAAGTGATGGCTGCCATGATATTTACCTATCGAAGATCTTATAACGATTACTGACCCGATTTTACCGGCACTTCGCTCGGAAACAGAAGTAAACTTCTGTTTCACTTACTTGATTTGGTAATAGATATCGAGACCCAAAGCAAGAATGAAAAAGAATGATGCTCCGCCGATAATTTTCATCGCGAAGAGGGCTATCTCCTCATCCCAGGTTTTTTTTCGCGTCGCTTTGATTTTGTTTTTTTTCTTCATCCCTCTAAAGATAATTATAGTTTAAAAAAGCAAAGATAAAGAACGACCTTCGAAAATCCCGAAGTTACATCTTTTCGGGGGCGGCGATGCCCATAATGGCGAGAGTTTCCGCAAGAACCACCCGTACCGCTCGAATCAGCTCGAGGCGCGCGAGAGTCAGATCTTTATTTTCGGAATCCAATACACGGCATTCATTATAAAAGGAATGCAATTTGTCAGCAAGCTTCTGGGCATACTGAGGCAATCGATGCACGCCATAGTCATGAGCGACCGTTTCGAGGAGTTCCGGGAAAAACAAGAGTTCCCTGATCAATTCTCGTTCTTTCGGATGCACGAGCAAAGACAGGTCTCCGGGTCCCGATGAAATCTTCTCTTCATCCGCTTTGCGCAAGATACTGCACAGTCGCGCATGAGCATACTGTACATAAAAAACCGGATTTTTTTGCGAGTGCTCTTCTGCCAGTCCGAGATCGAATGTCATATGAGTTTCCGGCGCATACATGAGAAAAAAGAAACGAGCTACGTCGTGACCGACACGTTCAATCAGATCATCGATAGTAACCACATTGCCGGCTCGCTTGCTCATACGCACTTCCTCCCCTTCTTTCATGAGCTTCACCAGCTGAACGATGATGAAGCGGGGCTCCGACTGAAATCCCAAGGCCCTTGCAGCGGCTTTGAAACGGCCGATATATCCATGATGGTCAGCTCCCCACGTTTCAATGATGGCTATAAACCCGCGTTCCAGTTTCGATATGAGATAACCGCAATCGGACGCGAAATATGTCTTCGCCCCGTCCTGTTTCACCAAGACACGGTCCTTATCATCACCATATTCTGTCGTTTTGAGCCAGAGCGCCCCCTCGGATTCATATGTCAGGTTTTTTTCTTTCAAGAGAGCGAGTGCCTTATCGACATATCCATCTTCGATCATATCGCGTTCGGAAATGAAAGAATCAAAATGAATATTCATTTTTTTCTCAAGCGTCTTCTTGATCATTTCATCCAACACATACTTGGCCGATTTTCTTCCGACGGTCTCGACATCCCCTGCGCCGGCGAATTTTTCCGCCAGTTCATTTATATAGTCTCCTCCGTAGACTGCTTCTTCATCTTTCAAAACGCTGTGTCCCAGCTTCAACACCTGTTCGCCGGCATCGTTCACGTAATATTCATTCACCACTTCATGTCCGGTTTTTCGGAGCACACGCGACAGTACATCAGAATAAAATCCGCCGCGGGCGTTTCCCAGATGGAGCGGTCCGGTCGGATTAGCCGAAATGAATTCGTTGTTTATCTTTGTTTCCTTCCCGATCGTGCTTTCACCATATTTTTCTTTTTCAGAAAGGATTTTTTTCAAGACGGCCGCAAGGGATTCCTGTGAAAGATAAAAATTCATATACCCGGGAGCTGCGACTTCGATCTTATCGAATTCTTTAACACTTAATTTTTCCTTGAGAAGATCGGCTAGTTCTAAAGGCTTCTTTGTTGCGGCTTTCGAAAGCATCAGGGCAATATTGGTCGAGTATTCTCCGAATTGTTCTTCTTTCGACCGCTCGATCTTGATTTCTGGCACATCAAAAAGAGGCAGCGTCCCCGCTCCCTGCAACTCTCGCAAAATATTCCGTAATTTTTCTTCCAAAATGCGCTTCATACCCGGTGGCAATACTTCGATGATAACTTTGAAACTTGTGAACACCCGCTTCCCTCCCACAAAACATCTCTTCAAATATACCACAGATAAGGCCAATACTATCGAAGTTTTTCCACCCGGCATACTCCTTATCCTAGCCGAAAAAAACGTAAAAGTGAAGCAAAGGACAAAGGATTGACGGAGAATTGCGCGCCCTGTACTATCGCATGTATAGTTACTTCCCAATTTTCTTCAACTCACACCGCACAGAAAGGATTTCACATGCATCATCTTCACACATTAGCGCAAGAGCTCTACAACAAGCTCTATAGGAAGGCACCGGAAGGATACGGCTGGATCAACGTCGCTTCCGGACTGACCTTAAGCGAAGTCGCGTTCCGCGATTTCTACACGGATTTCGAACCCAAGGACGTTTCGCTCGCGACCCAGATCGGACCCGTAACCATGAATGTCCCTGTTCTCGCCGCGGCGATGGACACGGTATCAGGTCCGAGAATGGCGCGGGCCATGACTGGTGTCGGCGGGGCGGCAGTCATCTTCCGGCACCGCAACCCGGAAACGCAGCTCGCCTGGATCGAAGAAGCGATCCGAGCCAGACCGTATCTGGTGGCCAATCCGGTCTACGTCCAGTCAGATGCCCGTATCGAAGACGTCGAAGCCCTGTACGATCGGACCCACTATTCCACAATCCCGGTTCTAAAAGGAGATGTGCTGGTCGGGATGATTTTCACCCGCGACATTTCATGGGAAGGACACGAGAAACATCCCGTCACCCAGTGGATGAAACCGCTGGCCGAACTCAAAACCGTGTCAGCCGATACGGACTTCGAAACCATCCGGAATCGCCTGCTCAATGAAAAGGAATGTGGCGTTCTTCCTGTAGTCAATGGACATGGAAGATTCCGCGGCATGTATTTTCCCAAGGATGTCCGCCACGTCGATCCGGCCTGGCATATCGGCAAGCCGCTTGTCGGCATGGCGGTCGGCGTTCAGGTCGGAGACCTGGAGCGAGTAACCGGCGCGCTGGAACTGGGAATCGGAGTGATCGTGATCGACAGTTCGCATGGCAATTGTCTGCCGGTCATTGAACAGGCTCGACGAATCGTCAGCCTCGTCGAGGACCGTGCTGCCGTCATCGCGGGCAATGTCGCCAACATCGACGGCTATATCCGCCTGGCTGAAACCGGAGTTCATGCTGTCAAAGCCGGCATCGGATCCGGTTCCATCTGCACGACGAGTCAGGTGACCGGCGCCGGTGTTCCCATGTGGTCGCTTCTTCGGGAACTGGCTTTTGCGAAGACAGAACTTGAAAAGCGAGGGCAGCACGCACCGGTCATCATCGCGGACGGCGGTGTTTCGGGTCCCGGCTTTGCTGTTCGGGCACTGGCCGCGGGAGCCCATGCAGTCATGGCCGGCGAATGGCTGGCAGCAGCCGAGGAAGCGGGATCTCCAGAGATACAGAACGCCCGCCGAGAAACCAAAGGCGTGACCGAAAACCGCTACAGGGGCATGGCAAGCGAAGGCGCCATAAAAGATCGCAGTTCGGATCGGTATGGCATGTCGAAGTCTGCTCCCGAAGGGGTGGATGGCTGGGTACAGAGCCGTGGATCTCTCAACCGCTGGTGGAACAAGGATGCGGAACTCATTCGCGGCGGCTTCGCCCATCTCGGAGCCAGAAACATCGAAGAGCTCCACGCTCGGGGTAACCAACCCTACGTCTGGGTCAGTTTCACCGGAGCCGGTCAGCAACAGATGGCCGTGCGAGTGGCGACCAATCCCTGACAACGTTTAGCAGCAATATACGGCACCTTACTGAGGCGCCGTTTTTTCTTGACAGAAGTATCCGGGAGCGTATGATACTGATGTTTCTTTCCCAATTTTAGAACGGTCTCAAACTTAACCAAGGAGCGATCATGCCAATAACCGTAATCATCGGATCCCAATGGGGCGACGAGGGCAAAGGGAAGGGTGTCGATATCCAGGCTGCTCTGGCCGATATCGTGGCCAGATTCCAGGGCGGACCCAATGCCGGCCACACTATCTGGCTCGGCGGAAAAAAGACGGTGCTGCATCAGATTCCCTCAGGAATCCTTCACGCGAAGAAACACTGCATTCTCGGCGGCGGCATGGTGATCGATCCGATCACGCTGCGCCAGGAAATCGCCGACCTGATGGCGCAGGGCGTCTCCGACATCAGTTCGCGACTCCATATCGCCAGAAACGCACAGCTCATTCTCCCGATCCACCGCACGCGTGACAGGGAAATGGAAAAGACGCATCACATCGGCACGACTGGCCGCGGAATCGGTCCGGCGTATGCCGACAAATGCTACCGTCTCGGATTCCGGGCGGGCGATATGCGTCTCCCCTCATTCGATGAGAGGGTGCGCCAATACTCCGAATCGGACCGTGGAGGAGAGTTGGATGAGTTTTTCTCGGCCTGCAAGGACCTCCGCTCCTACGTCGCGGATACCGTGGATATGCTTCACTCGGCACTGGAGAAGCACCAGCTCATCTTGGCCGAAGGCGCACAAGGGACGTTCCTCGATGTCGACCATGGCACATACCCGTTTGTCACATCGTCGAATACTTCCATAGGCGGGGTCTGTACGGGACTCGGCGTGCCAGCGCAGGCCATCACGCGCGTCATCGGGATAGTCAAGGCGTATACCACGCGTGTCGGCAGCGGACCGTTCCCCACGGAACTGACTGACGAGGTCGGAAAGCTGCTCCAGGTACGCGGAGATGAACGCGGGGCCACTACCGGCCGCAACAGGCGTTGCGGATGGCTCGACCTCCCGCTCATCAAATACGCTGCGCGCCTGAACGGCTTCACCGAACTGTGGGTCACCAAGCTCGATATCCTCGACACGCTTCGCGACATCAACGTGTGCCGTGAATATCGGTTGGGCAGTGTGCCGACAAAAGTATCTGACGTTGTCGACCGGTTGGAAAGCGTCACCCCGGAATACGCGACCCTGGCTGGCTGGCAGACGATCATCAGGGAACACCGGACGTACGAAAGCTTGCCATTGGCGGCGCGCGAGTACCTGCGCTTCATCGAGTCCGAAGTCGGTTTGCCGATAACACAGATCGGCGTCGGTCCAGACCGTGACCACGTGATCGATCACAGCACTCACTGGTAACTTCCGCTGCGTCGGAAAAGCAGAATAAGCCCAATATAAAGAGGGCTTTTTTAATACCAAAAAATTCTTAATGCTCAAAAAAATGTATAAAAAAACTGCCGCGTCATGTTGGACAATGGCAGTGGGTCAGAAGAACCAACGCGAGACTGCGACCGCAGCAGGGATGAATAAGAATAGTCCGAGTCCGATGGAGGACTTAGGATTCCTCTTCAGATGTCTGTGGTAAATTCTTCGAATCATGTCTCCTCCAAAAGAACCGACTACGAACAAAGTCCATTATAGCAAATTTTCAGCCATTTGTCAATAATAAGTGCTGAAAACTTGCTTATTTAAGCCAAATATGAGAGAGTTAGGCCATGAAAACGATAGCCACCAACAAACGGGCTTCCTACGATTATTCCCTGGATTCGCATTTCGAGGCCGGCTTGGTGTTGACGGGAGCGGAGGTGAAATCGGTAAAAACGGGACATGCCAGCTTGAAAGGCGCCTTCGTGACCGTAAAGGGAAACGAGCTCTATCTGACGAACGCTTTGATCCCCCGCTACTCTCAAGCCCACCGCGATACGAAGCATTCCGATAGCCGTCCCCGGAAGCTCCTTCTCCGGAAGCGGGAAATCAGCTCACTCATAGGGAAATACCGCACGGAAGGCTTGACACTTGTGCCGATTCGATTGTATACTAAGAAGCAACTTGTGAAGCTTGAATTCGCAATTGGCAAGGGAAAGAAAGAGTACGACCGGCGCGCCGATATCGGAAAACGTGATGCGAAACGAAGAATGGAGAAAGCGATGAAAAAATAAGAAGACTATGGAATCTGTTCTGCAAATCATTGCCCTCATTGCTATAGTTCTTTTCTTGATATCGCTAGCAGATGATCCTATAACTTCCATTACGACGGATTTTGTTCCTAAAAGATTCGCCAAGAAGCTTCGATGGACACTGGGAATCATCGCTCTCATAAGTGTTCTATCCATGTTTATTCCTTTATAATAGATTTAGACAATTGCAATCACTTTACTTTATTTAAGCACAGTGATTGGGGTTGTTTAGACTCGACAGGATGCACTTTTAAAATATGCAAGCCGACCTTGAGGACATGGTCGTAAATATCGTTCTCACGATGATAAATGCAAACTTCATCACAAAGGCAAAGAACGCATTTGCGCAAGCATTTGCTCCATCTTTCGCTCTTGCTCTCGCTTAATTGCGGGTAGCCATCAGACTCCTGATTCTCGATACGGAATCTCTGGTGTCATATAATCGAGACGTTAAAGATTAATTTCCTTTTCTGTGTAATCTTTGATCGTATTGCAAAAGAAAAGGATGCGAGAGGGTTTTGTCCGCTTTCTACCTCCTGCATCTACACAAAGCTGACTACGCTTGTAGAATATTTTAGAAAAACATATCTGGACATGGGTGCAATTCCCATCAACTCCACCATTTAAAAATGAGACAATGAGACGAAGACGTCACAATAGGCCGAAACCAAAAGTGCAAGTCAAGGACCACGCGCGGACGAATGAGAAGATTCTCGCTCCTCAAGTGATGGTCATTGATGCCAACGGTGAAAACCGGGGTATCATGGATACTGCCGCTGCAATTCTGCTTGCCCAAGAACAGGAATCAGATCTCGTCGAGGTATCTCCTTTGGCCAAGCCGCCGGTCTGCAAGATCACTGATTACGGAAAACTGCAGTACAAAGTCGCGAAGCAGGAACAGCAGCAGAAAGCGAAACAGAAAAAAGTTGAAACGAAGGGTATCCGCATCGGTTTCCGCACCGATAAGCACGATCTTTTCTTCAAAAAGACTCAAGCGGAAAAATTTCTTGGAAAAGGGAACAAAGTCCGGCTCGAGATAGTCCTCCGAGGACGAGAAAAGGCGATGCAGGATAAAGCGAAAGAAAACCTGACGCAATTTCTTACCAGCATCACCATTCCTCATCGCTTCGAAGAAGAGGTGAAGCGCGGGCCTATGGGATTTACCGCCTTGATTGTCCCGGAATAATTGAGAATCAAAGTCAAGCTAATGTAATTAAGACAACAGTATGCCGAAGCTCAAAACAAGAAAATCCATTTCAAAGAAGGTGAAGGTGACCGGAACCGGAAAATTGAAACGCCGATCTACCGGACACAACCACTACAATTCGCGGGACACCGGCGCCGAAACCCGTGCAAAGCGAAAAGACCAAAGTATTTTCAAGACTGAAGAGAAGAATATCAAGAGAGCCATTCCTTATTCCGTATAATTGAGAAAAAGTAATTCCATTTTAAAGAGCGAATCGTATGACGAGAGTAAAGCGCGGTGTCATGACCAAAAAGCGCCACAATAACGTTCTCAAGGCTGCCAAAGGCTATCGCTGGGGACGAAAAAATCTTTTTACAAAAGCGAAAGAGGCTGTCATTAAGGCCGGGAAGTATGCAAGGAGAGATCGCCGCGCAAAGAAAAGGACTTTCCGCAGTCTCTGGATTACGCGTCTTAACACCGCTCTTCGTCTTCATGGAATGAAATACCGGGAATTCATAGCCCTCCAAACCACGAAACAGATCGAACTGGATCGCAAGGTGCTCTCGGAACTGGCGGTTGAAAATCCTGAGACATTCAAGGCTTTTCTCGAAAAAGTCCGCTAAACAAATACGTCTTTTAAAAACCGCTCTTCCAAAGAGCGGTTTTTTGTTGCCTTATTTTATATTTTCTTCCGTAGAGAGAAAAGATGAAGAAGAAGCGACATCGAAAAGATTCCTCCCCCATCGATCAAAACGTCAGAAAATTTCGCTCCGCGGAAAGGTACGAAGAATTGATGCAATTCATCCGTCATGGCATATGTCAGCGAAAAAACGATAACGAACAGAAAAATTCTTGATTCTTTTTCTTTGACGAATATCCGCGAAAAATAATTATATGCCAGGAGAAGGAGGAGAGCGTATTCAAAAACGTGCGCTCCTTTTCTTTCGACGAAATACCAGACTGGAGGGTTCAGAGAAAAAGGACTGCCCGGAAATGATGAGAAGGCGAAAATGACCCCCATCCATACAAGCAGGATTATTCCCAATGCGGTTGTCGATAAACGATGAGGTTTCATTTCTTTTTTCTCTCACCAAGCTGTCTGATGAGATCAAAAAAGGCATAAAAAGGAAGCCAGAGCCACAGCGATTTTTTCAGGGATTTATCGAGCCACTGATTCAGGTTGAACATAATAGTCTTGATTTAATTCATGACAAGTCCGGCAGAGTGAAACTGCCGGGAGATATTTCATAGATCACGTCTTTCTTTTCAACCATTATCTTCCATTTCTCTTCCAGCGCTACCCGTTTAAGATTCTGATTCGGATTGAAAGCGATAGTATTTTCCACCAGCTTAAGAAAACTGATGTCCGATTCCGTATCTCCGATTCCGTATGAATCTTTGAGTGAAAGCTTGTGTTCATACAGATATTGCTCGACCAGAAGACCTTTGTTCCGGGAGGGTTCGAATGTTGCGATCCCAGTGTACTTCCCTTCAGCATCTCGTTCATAAATACTACCGAAAACGCCGTCGAAGTGCAAATACTGTTTGTTATATTCTTCCACCACTTCCAAGGGTGAACCGGAAATTATAAGCAAATGATAATTTTCCGCACGGAGAAATTTGATCAATTTTTCCGCAAAAATATATGTCCGCTTCGCGTGAAACGGAACCATGATTTTGCATGCCCTCATCACGTCTTCATGACTGCACCCCACGATATGCTTCGCATACAACTTCACCAAAGCCTGACGATAATCTTCATACGTTCCCTCATGCTCCAGCCAGTTCGTATAGATCTTTGTGAGCTGATTCCTCGCTTCCACAGGAAAAGCCTTGAGCCAGGTGAGCTCATTGATCATTTCGAAATGAAGATTTTTTCGAAATATCGTCCCGTCGATATCGAATATGGCAATTTTTTCTTTCTTTTTTGTTTTCATTTCCCTTTACGCAAAAAAACTGACGATCTGATTGACTAAGACCAGGGCGGCCAGGGCCACCATGATACCGATGATGGAGTAGGTGACGATCTTCTTTCCGGTATCTATCCGGTTCT
>Ga0134124_10000933_pt1 | contig 23409 bp, 24 predicted proteins | sample KB304_FD_96880 | JGI IMG/M metagenome (GOLD analysis project Ga0134124, IMG submission 96880) | Terrestrial soil microbial communities without Nitrogen fertilizer from Kellogg Biological Station, Michigan, USA - KB3-0-4 | ecosystem: Environmental > Terrestrial > Soil > Unclassified ... | reverse complement strand
GCAACGACTTCCGTGCCGATGCCGTCGCCGGGGATGGCCGCGATTGCGTAGGTTTTCATGGGTGATGCCTAGTTGCCCTTGACGCCTGCCGCCTTGATGACAGCGTCCCAACGCTTCACCTCGGCGGTGAGGTATGACTTCAGGGCATCGGGAGTTGCGAGCGACGCGGCAATCGGCTCGGTGCCGAGCATGCCAAAGCGGTCGATCACTTTCGGGTCTTTCAGAGCGGCCTGCAGCGCGGCCACCAGCTTGTCGGACACGTCCTTGGGCAAGCCCTTCGGCGCCCACATGGCATGCCAGGCCGAGACCTCGAAGCCAGGGATCGCGCCGCTGTCCAACGTCGGCAGCTCCGGCAGCGAAGAGACCTTGCCCTTCGTCGTGACAGCGTAGCCTTTGATCCGGTTTTCCTTGATCTGGTTGGTGGTGTTGGTGGTCTGGTCGCACATGACATCGAACTGGCCGCCGACGAGGTCGTTCATGGCAGGCCCTGTCCCGCGGTAGCCGACGCCTTCCATTTTCACGCCGAGCTCCTTCATCAGGATCAGCGTGCATAAATGCGACGCCGAGCCGACACCGGCGTGGCCATAAAGCGCCTTGCCGTTTTGCGCCTTGATCCAAGCGATGAGCTCTTTGACATCTTTCGTGGGCAGCGCGGTCTTGGACACCAGCGTCATGGGCACGTCGGTGATGCGGCCGAGATGGTCGAAGTCGTTCACGACATCGTATTTGAGGTTGTCGTAGAGAGCCGGGGCCGTCGCCTGCGCGATGTGCCAGACGGCGATCGTGTAGCCGTCAGGCGCCGCCTTGGCCACGCGCGCCATGCCGATGGTGCCGCCGGCGCCACCGGCGTTCTCAACCACCACGGTCTGCCCGAGCGTCCGGCTCATCGACTCCGCGACAAGACGCGCCACCGTATCGGTCGGGCCGCCGGCTGCAGCCGGCACGACAAGCGTCACCGACTTGGTCGGAAAGGCCGTCTGCGCGGAAGTGGCGTTCGGCGCCGCCGCAGCTGTCAGAGCGAGTGCGCCAACCAACAGCGCATGAGGCAGGAAACTCATGGGCGAATTCCTCGTTTCGTTGTCTGGATCATGCCGCGTCCTTTCCCGGACGCTTACCCCTCTTTAAGGCGCTATTGGCTTACCCGCAATAACCGGCGCATCGTCAGTCTTCGACTGACAGCGGCGATGCCGAGTGCTCCGGCCATCAGAACTGCGGCGACTGCGAAGGTGACGCGCATACCGGTGGCGACGGCTTCGGGTCGCGCCGCCGCGAAGTCGGCGGTTCCCGATGCAGCGGCGAAGACGACACCCATGACCGACGCGCCGGCGATGAGGCCGAGATTGCGCGACAAGTTGAGCATGCCGGAGGTGACGCCGCGCCGCTCCGGCGGAATGTCCGTCATGACGACCGTATTGTTGGCCGTCTGAAACAGTGCATAGCCGGCGGTGACGATCACGATGGCGGCGACATAGCCGGGAACGCCGAGCGATATCGGCGTCATTGAGAAGGCAACAGAACCAGCGGCGACGCCGATCAGTCCGGCGACAGTCATGCGCTGCGCGCCAAATCGGTCCGCCATGCGGCCGGCCGGCACGCCGCTCAGCGCGACGACAACGGGCCCGACCGATACGATCATCCCGACGGCCGCGGCATTGAGCCCGAGCGCGTAAGACAGATAGAACGGCCCAACCACTAATGTCGCCATCATCACCGTCGAGACCAGCGCACTCGTGGCGAGGCCCGCATTCAGCGCCGGGTTGCGGAACATGGCGAGCAGGGCGAATGAGGTTTCTGCCTTCGCCTCTGTGCCCCGGCTGTCACGCGGCAGGGAGCGATAGGCGAGCACAAGGGCGAGGGCTCCGAGCGGCACATTGATCAGAAAAATCGCTCGCCAGCCAAGACCGGCGATGAGGATGCCTCCGAGCGAGGGACCGAGCGCGGTGCCGACGGCCGACATCGTTCCGAGCAGCCCCATGGCGCTGCCGGTCTTGTCCTTGGACACGGTCTCGCCGACGAACGCCATGGTGAGCGCCATCATGATGGCAGCGCCGGCGCCTTGCGCGGCGCGGGCGCCGATCAGCAGCCAGAGCGTGGGCGCTGCCCCGCAGGCGACCGAGGCGGCCGTGAACAACCCGATGCCGGCCAGCAGCAACCGTCGCCGTCCGACGATGTCGCCAAGTCGTCCAGCGCCGACGATGAGCGTCGTAATAGCGAGGAGATAGGCGATCACAACCCACTGCACCTGTTGGAATGAGGCGGTGAAGACTTCCGCTAGCGTGGGCAGGGCGACGTTGGCGACGCTGGTGCCAAGCGAGGACAGCAGCATCGCCAGCGACAGGCTGGCGAGCGCCCAGCGGGCCGACGGCGAGGGTTCTACGCTCGCCGCGATCGGGACGTTTCCTGCAGTGATATCGGTCATCTTGGCCTCCGTGCCGCGGTCCCCCAAAAGGGAGCACCGCCGATCAACCTAGGCCTCCGGCTGGCATGGCGGAACGCGCATCATTGGCAAGTTATTCGTGCGTCTGACGCCATATCTCGTCGAACCGTGCTATGCTCGGCGCATGGCGCACCCCGACTTCAATCTGCTGGTCACCCTCGATGTGCTGCTCGCGGAAGGCAGTGTCGCCCGAGCGGCGCGCCGGTTGCGTTTGAGCCCATCGGCGATGAGCCGCGCCTTGGCGCGCCTGCGTCAGGCGACCGGCGACCCGCTGCTGGTGCGGGCCGGGCGCGGCCTCGTTCCAACGCCGCGGGCGCTCGAGTTGCGCGGGCGCGTCGGCTCCCTCGTGCAAGACGCGGAAGCGGTCCTACGTCCGACCGAGACGCCCAGTCTCAAGCAACTCGTGCGAACCTTCACGCTGCGGACCAGCGACGGCTTTGTCGAGAGCTTCGGCCCGGCGCTCATTAAGTGTGTCGGCAGAGAAGCACCCGGCGCGCGGCTGCGTTTTGTGCAGAAGCTGGACCGCGACAGCGCCCCGCTGCGTGACGGCACTGTCGATCTGGAAACCGGCGTGGTGGGGAAGACAACGAGCCCCGAGGTACGCACACAGGTGCTGTTCCGTGATCGTTTCATCGGCGTCGTGCGCGCCCGACATCCTTTGAGCAAAGGCAAGATGACCCCCGCGCGCTATGCGGCCGCCAAGCACGTCTTCGTCTCGCGACGCGGTCTCGACAACGGGCCGATTGACCAGGCTTTGCAGCGGTCCGGGTTGGAGCGGGAGGTCGTGACCATCGTCGGCGGATTTTCGGCAGCGTTGGCGCTCGCGCGCGCTTCGGAGCTTGTCGCCTCCGTTCCTGAGCGGCACACCGAAGGCCTGCGTGCCGGCATGCACAGTTTTCCGCTCCCCGTTTCGCTGCCGGAGGTCACGGTGTCGTTGCTCTGGCATCCGCGGCTGGACGCCGACGCGGCGCATCGCTGGCTGCGTGGCTGCGTACGCGACGCCTGCGCGGCCGTTACACGGCGGTAAGGCTACTGGTTACGCACTCGAAGACCCAATTCGGCCGCGCAACCGTCGTCCGACAGCACGAACACACGAAATCGTCGTATCGAGCTTATGGACGCATCGGACCTGAAGCAAAAGTCGAATCCGGCATTTTGTGTAGATGGCGCATTGAGCGCTTTCGCTACGTCTGGTCTCGACACGCCGCCCGCGCCGTAGCCGAGAAACACCTCGTCGCCGAACACCGCAATGGTTTGCGCCGGCCGGCGTCGACAGGGCTCGACCGCCCATCCCCTGACAATTCCGATTGCCCCGAGACTGGTGTCGATTGAATCGACGCATCCCTGGGCGCGGTCGTGCATGACACGGAAGACAGACCCTGTTGTGTTGGTAATCCGCTCGCCATCCTCACGCGGCTCAATTCGGAGCGCACGCTCTCGCGACGATGAGGGAACATCCTTCGCCAAAGCCAGCGGGATGCGCGACAGGTTTTGCAGGCTCGTGTCGTCCGGATACAGCCGCAGGCCACGCGCGATGACGTCGGACGCGTCACTCATACGGGCCGATATGCACGCGGTGGCATAGAGCGTAAAATGCTCGGCCGTCGGGTGATGAAAGTCGACAAACGGCTGAAGGATGTCAATTGCTCGGTGCGGCTCGTTTGAACTTAGCGCAACCCGCGCTCCGAGTGCCGGTGCAATCAAACACAGCGGGTCAAACGTGGCTTCGATGTGGCGCCATAGCTGACCTGCTTCCTCGACTTTGCCATCGCTCAACGCGATCGCACATTCGGTAAGGCGCAGAAGCGCCACCCGCTCTGGGGCGGATTCGTTCTTAATCGCCAAGTTGAGAGCGTCTGCAAGAAGCTCCGGCCGGAGTCTATTTCTCAATATGCCGTCGATGAACCAGAAATTGGGATCCACGCCTTCATAGGGATCGACCAGCGGCAGAAGAGTGCGGGCCAGATTGGCAGGGTCGCGGCAACGTCCGGACCATGCCTCATACAATGTCTCCATATCGCCGGCTTGGCATGGGTCCGCATCGATTTGGACGGCACATGTTTCGGCGTTCGACGAAAGCGAAAGTCCGATGGTTTGCAGATAGTTTTCCAAACCTTCGTCTTGCGCCGGCGGTCGGACCGCAAGATACCGCGCGAGAAAGGCGGTGTAGTTGCCGGCCCTCATGAGAGAGACGCTGCTATCGAGACCCGCGCCGTCGGCCCATCGGCGGAGCTCTGCGGCCCGCGTTGCGGCCGATTGGAGTCGCCTTGGTGGACTATTGAGGGAGATTGCCGTCGGTCGCGCCACGGATCGCCATCGAACGGCGTCCCCTGCGGCCATAAAGGCTTCGATCAGGTGCCGCGACATTCCTGGCCGCGTTCGCGTCCGCCATGAAACACCAAATCGGAAGTAGGCGGACTTTCGAAAGCCATAGTGCGCTTCGTAGATCGCCTTGGGCCCATTATGGCGGCGATAATGTTCGCGATAGGCAGTCTGGCTGAAGGCACAGGGCCAATGCATCAGCGTGCCCGAAGGGGTGACAGCGAGCGTTGAAGAATTGGCGAAGTCGCTGTCGTCGAGCAGCCGGCAGATCGTCGGTACGTGATCCTTCAGCCACATGTCGTCGTCTTGAAGGATGAGGATCTTGTCCGAACGAGCTCGATTGATCGCCTCCTCGCGCGCCGTATTGGTCGCGGGGGCGATCGGTGAGGCGGCGCACTCCAGCGCCGTGACCCGTGGATCAGAGTTGGCGAATGAACGCGCCAAGGCTTTCACCTCCGGCGTTGCCCCTGAACAGGCAATGATAAATTCGACGTCCGGCGGACATATTCTCAGCGCATGCGCCATGGAGACCGCCATCGTCTCCCGACGATCGATGATCGGCATGATCACGGTGCACGTCGGCGTCATTGCGTAACTGCGCTGTTCGAAGCGGACGTCGTTCAGGCTTTGAAAACGTACGGAATTCGTGCGTCAACATAAGGCAGGCGCGATTTGTCCGGCACGTTACGGTCGTATGCCTTCGTCGGCATGTTGATGAAAGTCGCCCATTCGGTGCTAGCGTTGCGGACGCCGTGAACGACGTTGGGCGGGATGCGCAATAGGAAGGGCTCGTGCGAACCAAGAACAAAAACATTGAGCCGGTAGGCGGTCCTGCTCTCGGGCCGCAGATCGTAGCAGGCGATTTCGAAACGACCGTTGGTAAAGGCAAGCCGGTCAAATTGATGGCGGTGATAGACCCAGGCGCGGATCGAACCCGGCGCCGCACTCACCTGGTAAACGTGAACGATTGGCTCGATCGGACCGTCGCGCGTCGTCAACAGTTCGGTCAGCGATCCGGACTCGTAGGTGTTCGGAACGAGAGACGTCAAGGTAATGCCGTCGATAAGGTCGGGCGTCGTTTGTGGGGTGGAACGTTCAGCAGGAGACTTCGGCAAGTCGGCGACAAAGTCATCCAACCCGAAGCCAGCGCGGCCAAAATCTCGGGTCGTGACAAGCGCTTTCATCCTGGCACCTTTACTTTCACCCGCGTTTCAGCGGCAAGTTCCGGGTTCCTTGGAGACGCAATTAAGACAAGGGCGATGTTAAGTGAGATGCGGCTATTGCGCTACCAATCGGGGATGGAGCGTCTTCCGCCGGGTAGTCTCAAGTTCGCTGCCGCCATCGGGCGCGTCGTGCGATAGTCGCACGGCTAGCTGCGCTCGGTCGACTCCTGGTGCCACACCAGCAGGCGGTGGCGGATGAGCGCCATCGCCTTCACCAGCACGTAGCCGATCGCGGCGATCTCGACGATGCCGGCGAACACGCCAGGCGAATTGGCAAAGCGCGAGGCGGTCATCATGGCGCCGCCGAGGCCATAGCCGCCCATCAGCATCTCGGCGACGACGGCAACGATCAGCGTGAGCGGCAGCGCGACTTGCAGGCCCGTCAGGATTTGCGGCAACGCCGCCGGCAGTACGATCTGCGTCAGCACTTGGCGATTGCTGGCGCCCATGTTGCGCGCCGACCAGATCAACTGCTGCTCCACGCCCTCGATGGCGATCACCGTCGCTGCGATCACCGGGAAGATGGCGTCGATCACGATGATGCTGATCTTGGAGACGTCGTAGACGCCGAGCCAGAGGATCACCACCGGCAGGAAGGCGATCTTGGGCATCGGGAAGCCGACGGAAACGATCGGGTCGAAGAACCAGTGCGCGATTTTATTGCGCGACATTGCAACGCCGATAGCCACGCCTAAGACGGCGCAGATCGCGAAGGAGACCAGCGCGCGATAGAGCGTCAGTCCGGTGTTGATCAGCAGGTCGCCGGTGACCGCATCCTGCCAGATGCGCACGACAACACGGCTGAAGGCGGGGAGCTGGAACGGCGTGAACGCGCCGCTTTGCGCGAGGATTTCCCAGGCGGCGAGCAGCACCAGAATCGAGAACACGCGCAGAAAGCCGGAAAAGAGCGTGAAGGCCCATACCGGAAACATTCGTTCGCTGTCGGGCTGCTCTACTCGCGCCATGCCAGCACCCGCTTGGTAATGACGAGATAAATGCGGTCGGCGGCAAAGCCGAGGAAGGCGACCGTGAGCACCACGGCATACATCGCGTCGTAATTGCCGTTGGCGCCGAGATAGCCGATCAGGTAGCCGAAGCCCTTCTGCGCGACGATCAACTCCGACGACACCAGCAGGATGAAGGAGAGCGCCAGCGCGGTGCGGATGCCGTTGAGCAGTTCCGGCATGGCGCCGGGCACCACCACGTCCCACAACATGCGCAGCTTGCTGGCGCCCATGCTGCGCGCCGACCACACCAGCACCTGCTCGCTGGCGCGCGCGCCGTTGAAGGCACCGATGGTCACCGGCAGCATGCAGCCGAGGAAGATGAGCAGGATCTTGGAGCCGTCGCCGAAGCCGAGCCAGATGACGGTAACCGGGATCAGCGCCGATTTCGGCAGCGGATAGAAAATCTCGACCAGCGGCGACAGCAGGATGTTGGCGGTCTTCCACCAGGCCATGCCGATGCCGAGCACGGCACCGATGCCGATCGCAAGCACCAGGCCGGAGACGCCGCGATAGAACGAGGCGGCGCCGTTGTTCTGCAGCTCGCCGCTCTTGAGCATGTCGATCCAGGCGGCGATCACCTCCGACAACGGCGGCAGCGCCGTGGTAGACACCAGCTCAAGTCGCGAGACGGTTTCCCAGGCGAGCGCGATCAGCAGGAGCGGCGTGTAGCGGAAGGCTTCCCTGCCGATGCGGGCGAGGGTGCTCATGACCGCTTGCCCTGTGCCTTGATCGCTTCCTCGCGCACCAGGTCCCACAGCTCGTCGACCTTGTCGACGAAGGCCTTGGCCTTATGGATGTGCGGGTCAGTCTTGTCGAACTTGGTATCGACGATGGTCTTGATGCGGCCCGGCCGCGCCGACATCACCGCCACGCGGTCGGCGAGATAGACGGCCTCCTGCACGTCATGCGTGACGAAGATCACCGTCTTCGGCGTGCGCTGCCAGATCGCCAGCAGTTCGCGCTGCATCAGGCCGCGTGTCTGGGCGTCAAGCGCGCCGAACGGCTCGTCCATCAGCAGGATCTTCGGATCGAAGGCGAGGGTACGGGCAAGCGCCGCCCGCTGCTTCATGCCGCCGGAAAGCTGCGACGGGTAGCTGTCCTCGAAACCGTGCAGTCCGACCAGCTCGATGAATTCCTGCGCGCGCTTCTCGCGCTCCTCCTTCGGCATGCCCTGGCGTTCGAGGCCGTAGAGCACATTGCCGCGCACGGTCTTCCAAGGGAACAGCGCGAAATGCTGGAAGACGATGCCGCGGTCTGGCCCCGGCGCGGTGACCGGCTTGCCGTCGACCAGGATCGCGCCGGTCTCGACCGGCAGGAAGCCGCCGATCAGATAGAGCAGCGTCGACTTGCCGCAACCGGAGGGACCGAGCAGCGCGACGAATTCGCGCTCGCGCACCTCGAGCGAGATCTGTTCAAGCGCCAGCACCGCGCGGCCGCGCGCCGGTCGGTACATATGGCTGACATTGTCGACGACAATCTGCGCTTGCGAAGGCATGCCGCAGGGTCCCCAACTGCTGCTATGAGTCAAGCGCCCCGCGTTGCGATTCCGTCCTATAATGTGGGACACCAAACATCGTCGCCCTGTGGCGGCGTTGCAATGCAAGAGGAAACGTCAGTGGCCAGCAATCTTCTCGAAGTTCGCCGCGAGCTGTCGCTCGCCAATCGCATCGTCGCCAACGAAGGCATCATCGATGCCTTCGGCCATGTCAGCGTGCGTCATCCGGACAATCCGAACCGCTATTTCTTGTCGCGCTCGCGCGCGCCGGAGCTGGTGACGCCGGAGGACTTCATCGAATACGACCTCGACTCGCAGCCGGTGCGCGAGCCCAAGACCACGCAGTATTCCGAGCGTGTGATCCACGGCGAGATCTACAAGGCGCGGCCGGAGGTGATGTCGGTCTGCCATCACCATTGCCCGGCCTTCATGCCGTTGATTGCGACCGGCCAGGATTACGTGCCGATCTTCCACCTCGGCGCGATCGGCGGCATCAAGCCGCCCTACTGGGATCAGAACAAAGAATTCGGCGACACCAACATGCTGGTGTGCAAGCCGGAGGAGGGCGCCTCGCTCGCCCGCGCCCTCGGCAAGCAGTGGATGGTGCTGATGAACCGTCACGGCGTCACGGTCGCCGGCACCGGCGTGCGCGACTGCGTGTTCCGCTGCGTCTGGTCCGCGCGCAACGCGGCCTATCAGGTGCAGGCGATATCGATCGGCAACAAGGTCGCCTCGCTCACTCCGGGCGAAACCGACCTCGCCGCCAAGATCGTTTCTTCGACCACTGGCCTCGATCGCTGCTGGGAATACTGGTCGATGCGTGTGGCCAAGGCCGGCGGCCTGCCGAAGCCGGCCAGAACCGCCGCAAAATCCGCCAGCAAGGCCAAGCGTCGCTGACGAATTAGCCTTTCCCGCAGGCCGCACTCGGTGTTGAATGCGCCTCATCGTGGGGCGCATTCAAAAATATAAAAGTTACGGAGGACACGCATGACAATGAAAACAATCATTGGCGCAGTGGGACTGGCGGTCGCTTTTGCCACCGGGCCGGCCGCAGCCGAAGACCAGCTCAAGGTCGCCATGGGCCAGATCAACAACTGGGAAAACCAGCCGGTCACGCTCGGCCAGGATGCCGGCATCTTCAAGAAGCATGGCCTCGTGCTGGAGGTGGTCGGCACCGCCGGCGCCGGCGAGACCTTGCAGCCGGTAATCGCCGGCTCAGCCGACATCGGCGGCGGCGTCGGTGTGGCGGGCGCCATGCGCGCCTTTTCGCGCGGCGCACCGATCCGCATCCTGGCGCCGGCCTTCACCGGCACTGGCGACCTGTTCTGGTACGTGAAGGCGGATTCGCCGATCAAGAGCCTGAAGGATCTCGCGGCGACCAACACCATCGCCTATTCGACCAGCGGCTCCAGCTCCAACAACATCGTGGTTGCCTTCGTCAACGAACTCGGCGCCAAGGGCAAGCCGACCGCAACCGGCAGCCCCGCTGGCACCCTGACCGCGGTAATGTCCGGCCAAGTCGATGTCGGCTGGTCGGCGCCGCCCTTCGGCCTGCGGGAGATCAAAGAGGGCAAGATTCGCATCATCGCGCGCGGCAGCGACGTGCCGTCATTGAAGGGGCAGACCGTGCGTGCGCTGATCGTCAACGCCGACGCGCTCAAGACTAAGCACGACGCGATCATGCGTTTCATGGTGGCCTATCGTGAAGCGGTGGACTGGATGTATTCCGACCCGAAGGCCTTCAAGATGTATGCCGACAAGGTCCGCGTCGACGAAGGTCTGATCAAGGAGTCCGTCGCCGAATTCCACGCCAAGGCGGCAATGCAATCCGACGCAATGGCTGATCTCGACGGTGCCGTGGCTGATGCCGTGAAGCTGAAATTCCTCGACAAGCCGTTGACCAAGGAACAGCTCGGCGAGCTGATCCAGATTCCGCCGCGCAAGAAGTAGGCGCCGCGTCTGCCGAAAAACTAAAAGGGCCGCTGCATGTGCAGCAGCCCTTAACTTTTGGGTCGAGCGCTCGATTATTTCTTCTTGCCGCCCATCTTCTTTCCAGCCTTTTTCTTGCCGCCCGCCTTGGCCGCCTTCGTCGCGCAAGCCTTGTCGGCGACGACCTTGGCGCCATCGCGCTGGGCATAGCAGGCGTTCTTGTAGCTGAACGATAGGCCGCCCCTCGAGCCACACACCTGCTTGTCAGGCATGAGTTGGCAGGCCGGCATGATCGGCGGCGGAGCGGCTTCGGCCGCCTTCTTCTTGCCCTTGGCGTCGGCGGTTGCAGCCGAACCGATCGCAAAGGCGACGGCAGTCACGGTAATGATCGCAGCGTATCCAACTTTCCTCAGCATTGAGACCTCCCGGCTTGTTGACCTGCCGAGTTTAGGAGACGCGTCCAAAAATTTACAAGAAATATACGCTCTGTTGCGCTGCCAAAATTCTGAACGCGCGTTCAGCTTTGGTCTCGTACGTTGAGTTTGCTAGTGCCGGTCCTTCGCACTGATCGCGTCCAGTATAGCGCCGTGGCCGGATTGTAGGGCCGAGCGAGACTGTGACTGCGTCGAGCACGCCGGCGCGGGCGGCGGCGAGGAAGCACTCGAGCGTTAGCGCCTCGATGCCTTTGATCATCACGCTTGTATTGGTGCTTACAGCATCTCCAGCGATTGTGGCTCCATCGGCGGCGGAAAGGCGCGGTCGAGCGCGGCGAGGTCGTCCGCGGTCAGCGTCACGTCGAGCGCCGCCAAGTCTTCCTCAACATGCGCCTTGCTGCCGGCTTTCGGAATTGTAATCACGCCGTCCTGGCGGATAAGCCATGCGAGCGCGATCCGCGCCGAGGTGGCGCCATGGCGCGCCGCCACCTCGCGCAAGGCGGCATGATTGAGGATGCGGCCCTGCTCGATCGGCGAATAGGCCATGATCGGGATACCACGCTTGCGGCACCACGGCATCAGATCGAATTCGATGCCGCGACGGCTGAGATTGTAGAGCACCTGATTGGTGGCGCAGGCCTTGCCGCCCGCACAGCGGGCGATGTCCTCCATCTCGGACAGATCGAAATTGCTCACGCCCCAGTCGCGGATCTTGCCGTCCTTCATCAGCGTCTGGAACGCGTCCACCGTTTCGCTCACCGGCGGTGAGCCGCGCCAGTGCAGCAGATAGAGATCGATGCGGTCGGTCTTGAGCCGCTTCAGGCTGCGCTCGCAGGCGGCAATGGTGCCGCGCCGGCTGGAATTCTGCGGCAGCACCTTGCTCACGATGAAGACTTCGTTGCGGCGCGCCCCGACAGCATCGGCCACGATCGCCTCCGCCTCGCCGTCGCCGTACATCTCGGCGGTGTCGATCAGGGTGATGCCGAGATCGAGCCCGTGCCGCAGCGCTGCCACTTCATCCGTCCGCCGGCGCGCGTTCTCGCCCATGCGCCAGGTGCCGAGGCCGAAGGTCGGCATCCTGCGGCCGGAGGGCAAAGCGAGGGTCGGGATGGGGGACACGCTTTACTTATGCTCCACCGGCGGAGTGCCGTGCGTGTGGAACGAAGCGATGGTTTGCAGGCCCCACGCCTGGCCCTTCTTGCGCTCGGCCTCGGTCCAGCGGATCGGCTTCCAGTCCGGCGCCAGCACCAGCCGTGCGCCGGGGCATGCGACCTCGACGCGGTTGCCGCCCGGCTCATAGACGTAAAGGAAGAACGTCTGCTGGATCGCATGCTTGTGCGGGCCGGTTTCGATGAAGACGCCGTTCTCGAGGAATACGTCGGCGGCGCGCAGCACGTCCTCGCGCGAATCGAGCGCGTAGGTCACGTGGTGGAAGCGGCCTTTGGTGCCGGTGTGGTCGCGCGTATAGGCGAAGTCGTAGGTCTTGTTGGTGGCCGTCAGCCACATGCCGGCTTCCGTGCCGTCATCGAGTACGATGAGCTCGGTCAACTTGAAGCCGAGATAGTTCTCGAAGAATTCGCGGTTGGCCTTCACGTCGACCGCGAGGCCGTTGAAGTGATCGATGCGCCGCACGTTGCAGCCGCGCGCCGGATAGCGCTGCGCCTGATTTTTCAAGGCCGGCTTCTTATCCGGCGGCGGGTCGTACCATTCGGTGTCGTAGTAGAGCTCGACCACGTGGCCGTCGGGGTCTTTGCACACAAACGTTTTACCGTGCCCGAGGTCGCCGTCGGTCCAGCCGACATCGAAACCGGAGCCTTTCAGCGCGGCCGCGCGCCGCTCCAGCGCCTGCGGGCTGCGGGTGCGGAAGGCGCAATGTCCCATGCCGGAAGTCTTGGAGGCGGTGAGCTTGAGCGAATAGCGCTCGTAGTCGTCCCAGGCGCGCAGGAACGCGCTGTCGCCCTTCTCGCCGCTCTGGGTCATGCCCATCACGTCGATGAAGAACCGGCGGCTCTCTTCGAATTTGGGGGTGAGGACTTCGACGTGGCCGAGATGGGCGATGTCGTAAATTGGTTCTGGCTGCAAAGGTATGCTCGCTCGCAGTTGTGGTGCGTCCCGGCTCAAGCATGCGGACGGCTTCGATATAGCGGCCGGGTCCTTCGGGCGGCAAGGGATTACCCACGCCGCTTTCGTTGTTTTTATGGAGCCAATCGGGCAAGATTGCCGCGCCGGCGGAAAGCCGGTCCGGTTCTGAGCGCACCTTGGACCGTCACAAAAACAAGTCTGGGAGGACACATGCGCCTAATCATTCGGACTCTAACTTTGTTTGCCGCCGCGCTGGCGCTGCCCGCGGCCGCCCAAGCGCAGCAGAAGGTCACAGTCGGAATCCCAACATCGCCGCCCAACATCGTGCATATGCCGGTGATCGTCGCCAAGGAACTCGGCCTTTATAAAAAGGTCGGCCTCGACGTCGACATCGTCTCGCTCGGCGATGGCACCAAGGTCTACCGCGCGTTGCTGGCCGGCAATATCGAGTTCGGCCTCACGCCGGGCGCACCGACCATCATCGGGACCTCTAATGGTGCGACCGTGAAGGCGCTCTCCGCCAATCTGCCGAAGTTCGAAGCCTCCATGGTGGTTCGTGCCGACATCAAGACGCTCGCCGACCTCAAAGGCAAGCGTATCGGCATTCAGGAGCCGGGCGGTTTCGCCGACATCTTGAGCCGGAGCGTTCTGCGCGCCGCCAAGATTGATCCCAAAGAGGTCAACTTCGTCAGCATTGCCAGCGAAGATGTGCCGGCGCTGGTCGCCAACCAGGTCGACACCGCCATCCTGCACGTCGAGCAGGAGATGTTCGCCAAGAGCAAGGTGCCGGACCTGCACGCCGTCGCGCGCATGTGGGAGCTGCAGCCGAAGACGCTCTACACGTTCCTTTCGGCGAATGAGAAGACCATCAAGGGCATGCCCGACGTCGTGCAGAAGATGGTCACCGCCAACATCGAGGCGACGCGCATCATGTACTCGGACCGCGCCAAGATCATCCCGATCCTGGTCAAGCAGACCGGATACCCGGAGAAGATCCTGGCCGAGAGCTTCGACTTCCTGGTCAAGGAATGCATCTGGGACGCCAATAGCGGGCTGAGCAAGGAGCGGGTCGACTTCACCGCCGATCTGATGACCAAAGTCGGCAACATCAAGCCGGGCAAGACTCCGACTTATGAAGACGTCGTCGACACGTCCTTCGCCAAGAAGGCGATCGAGCAACTCGGCGAATGGAAGGGCCCGGTATGCCCGACGGCCGCGTTCTAGTGGCCGGCCGGACAACGGAAAAGGCGCTGCAATGACCATTGCCCATCAAGCTCACAGCGGTGCCCTCGCGGGCGAGGCAAAACCTCGCCGCGTCGTGAAGGCGCCGTGGTGGGAAATCCCGGCGCTGTTTCGATACGGGTTTGTCGCGCTGATCCTGATCGTGTGGGAGATGGTCGCGCCTTACATCAGTCCGATCTTCTTCACCTCGCCGAGCGCGATCGCCGTCGCTTTCTACGAAACAACGGTGTCCGGCGAGCTGCCGTATTTCCTGCTGCAGAGCCTGCAAGTGATGATCTACGGCACCAGCATCGCCGTCGCGGTCGGCATTCCGCTCGGCATTGCGATGGCGCGTATTCGCTGGCTCGACTGGGCGCTCGACCTGCCGATCAACGCGCTCTACGCCACACCGCTTGTCGCGGTGGTGCCGCTGCTGGTGCTGTGGTTCGGTATCTACCTCAAAGCCAAGATCATCGTCGTGTTCCTGTTCGCGGTGTTTCCGATCCTGATCAACACCTATCAGGGTGTGCGCGAATGCGACAAAAACATGCTCGAAGTCGCGCAGTCCTTCCGCTCGAGCGAATGGAACGTGTGGCGCGACGTGCTGCTGCCGTTCGCGGTGCCCTACATCATCGCCGGTATTCGCCTGGCCATCGGCCGCGGCCTTATCGGGATGATCATCGCGGAGTTCTACACCACGATCTCCGGCCTCGGCTTCATGGTCACCAAATACGCCAACATCTTTGCGATGGATAAGACCTTCGTGCCGGTGATCGTGCTGATGGTGCTCGGCGTTTCACTGACCACGTTTTTGAAGTGGATAGGCAAGCGCATCGCGCCCTGGAGCGCGGCCAACCGCTGATCGGCTGCCTCATGAACGAAAAGGCCGCCGGAAACGGCGGCCTCTTCTTTTGCGCGGTCCTTGCGGATCAGTGCAACTGCGTCGACACGCTGGTGAACGAGGTATTGAGCTGCGTACCGAGACCGTTGACCACGGCGATAATGGCGATCGAGATGCCGGCGGCGATGAGGCCGTATTCGATTGCGGTGGCGCCGTGCTCGTTCTTGAAAAATGCAACAAGCTTCGACATGGAATGTGCTCCTTGATAGCGACGCGGCAAGCTAGCGGCGAGCCGGTAAAGAATCGTTGCGGCAATACGATAAAAATGCTGCGAAACTCGTCCGCGCAGTTGCCGAAATTTTGAAGCAATGAACTGTAAGTGCTGATAGTTACAAAGCGCGCGTCGTACACCGCCTTTGTCTTGATATGTCCGCCACGCGACAGACGACGCGCGGCTTTCAGCATCTAATACGTTTGGTCGCAACGACCGATGGTGCCTCTTTACTCCCGTCCCGGGCATGGTCCCGCCCCGCCGGCACGGAGAACATTTGTAATGAACGACGTTTCGGCGTCACTCGGCGCCAACGGCTTATTGAGCCGGTTGCCGCAAGAACTTCAGGAATCGCTCGGCCCGCATCTGCGTCGCATCAAGCTCATGCAAGGTGCGATTTTGCACGAGCCGGGCGAAGCGGTAACGAGAGTCTATTTCCCGATCAGCGGCATGGTTTCGGTGCTCGCCGTTTTGCAGAGCGGTGAGGCGGTTGAGACCAGCATGATCGGCCGCGAGGGTTTCGTCGGCGGCTATTTCGGCTTGGGCGGTTGGCGCTCGGTCGGACATGCCGTGATGCAGATGACCGGTGAAGCACTGACGCTCACCATCGGCCAGTTCAAGCAGGCCTACGATACCAGTGCGGAATTCCGCACGCTGATCAACGCCTATCAAGCGGTTGTCTATTATCAAGCGCAGCAAACGGCCGCGTGCCAGGCGATCCACCATGTTGAGGCGCGCATGTGCCGTTGGCTGCTGCAGGCGCAAGACACGGTTGGCGGCGACACGCTTTACCTGACGCAAGAATTCTTGTCGCACATGCTTGGTGTGCGCCGCACCAGCGTATCGGGTAGCGCCAACAAGATCCAAGAAGAAGGTCTGATAGCCTACAGGCGTGGCGTTATCCGTATCATCGATCGCAAGCGGTTGGAGAGTCGCGCTTGCGAGTGCCATTCCACCATCCGCGCCACGACTGCGGATCTGCTGGCGCACGCCGACCGCTAATCGTTCGCAAGTTCCCGTTGATGTAGCGCAATGCAATGCCCCACGTTTTCTGTCGGCATGGCGATGGTCTGAATCGATAAGAGTGCGTTCGGCCCGTTCAGAGGCCGCAAGGTTCGGACCGGGAGACATGCGTGACCGGTCTCGATCGAACGACCAGGGCGGACGAGCGTCCGCACAACCGGCTGCTGGCGCGCTGCTCGCACGCCGACTACGCGCGGCTCGGCCCGTATCTCAAGCCGATCGCGTTGCCGCAGAAATTTTCGCTTTACGCCGCGCGCGGCCCGCTCGACTTCGTTTATTTCCTCGACAGCGGCGTTGCCTCTCTGGTCGTCACTATGGCCAATGGCAAGACAGCTGAGGTCGGCACCGTCGGCAATGAGGGATTTGTCGGACTGCCCGTGTTGTTCGGCGAATCCGTCGCGCAGGCGGGCGTTTTCATGCAGGTGCCCGGCGCCGGCTGGCGTATGCCGGCCGTCATCCTGCGCCGCGAGCTGGAGCAGAGCGCAACATTGCGCGCTATGCTGCTTCAATACGCCGGCGCCTTCTTCGATCAGATTGCGCAGGCATCTGCTTGCGCTTTCCTCCATCCGCTGGAGCAGCGCTGTTGCCGCTGGCTGGTGACCACAGCCGACCGCATGCCGTCCGAGCAGTTCGGGCTGACGCAGGAATTCCTCGCCATGATGCTCGGCGTCCGCCGCTCGAGCGTCAGCGTTGTGATGAGCGACCTGCAGCGGCGCGGGCTCGTGCGCTACAGCCGCGGCCGCGTCACCATCCTCGACCGCCGGGCACTGCAGGCGATGGCTTGCGAGTGCTACCGCGTGACCAAGGCGGCGGCGAACCGTGTTTTTGGGGAAGCCGACTAGCCGGCTCCTATCGCGCCGGAAAGCTCAGGACGCAGCTCACGCCTTTTGCTTCGAACGTCAAGGCTGCGGTGCAATCGACCTGCGTGGGCCGTCCTCGATGGACCGGCGGCCCTGAGATACGAGCGCGTGGTGGACACACCGAGCACTTCAAACGTACCGACCGCGCTCAGCTTTTTTGTCAACCGAGGACATCTGTGACGACGCGCGGAAACAGGGTCTGATAGGCCTCGCCATAGGTCATCGGGATGCCGGTGTTGCGCGAGCCCTGGATGCCGCGATTGAGCGCCACGCGCTCGTAATAGCCCCACAGGTGCTTCTGCGCGGCGAGGATTTGGAAGGCTTTGTATTTCGTCTCCCACACCTCGTCGATTTTCAGAATGAGATCAGGCTTGTAGTTGCACTGCTCGGGCTGGTGCGGCTCGAACAGGTACACGGGCGGCGCCGAATATTTGTATTTGGCGCCCGGCTTGTGGCCCATGGCCTGCGCGACCACGCGCGTCTCCTGCGCAAAATGCGCGGCGTTCGGGTGGTCGAAATTGTACGGGTCCTCGAGCGCATGCGTGAGCACGAAGGCCGGGTTGGTCTCGCGGTAGATGTCGACCAGGCGGTCGAAATGCTGCTCGTTGAGCTTGAGCGGGTAATCGCCGCAGTCGAAGAACTCGATCTCGGCGCCGAGCAGCGCGGCGGCGCGCTCGGCCTCGTCCTTGCGCCCGGCTTTCACCGATTCCAGGGTTGCGCCCGCTTCCTTCCAGGCGAACTGGCTCTCGCCACGCTCGCCAAATGACATGCAGACGATCTTTATCTTGTAGCCGCGCTTGGCGTGCAGCGCGATGGCGCCGCCCGCGCGCCAGACGAAATCGCCCGGGTGAGCGGTGATGACTAATCCGGTCTTCTGGTTGGCCATGAAAACTCCCTGTCGCCTAGCGGCCCTTTAAACGCGGTCGCGCGCCGCGCGGTCAAGTCACCGCAAACAGGGCATCTCACAATGGCAAATGACGGGCTGAGGTCGCCTGAAAGCCATAACGGGCAGACCGTCGTCTGCCCGTCACAAGCTCTCGGATCCATTCGGCGCGCAAGCCGTGAGGCCTGCGCTGGCCGTATCAGCCACTGAGAGCCAGAACCTGCAAACACGGACCACGATTGCGGCGAGCCGCTCTCACGTTCCATGCCCGCTTCGGTCATGGCGGTCATCCGTGTCCGGCGGAGCCAGAGAGGGATGACCTGGGAACGAAGCCTACCGCGCGTCGTAGAGGCGGCAAGCCATGAAAAATCGCGGTTGATAACGTTGGGGATGAATTGTGACGGGCCTCAGCCCAAGATCGTGCCCTTGCCGCGCCCGTCCTTGCTTTGCTCGACCATGACGGTGTCGTGCTTGAGCGCGAGCCGTTTGGTGAGCTCGGCGTTCATCAGTTCTTCTTGCGAGAGCGCGTGCATGGCGGCGAACATGCCTTCGGTGCCGGCGGGGCTGTAGATCATCAACATGCGCACGCCGTCTTTCGAGGTCACCTGATGCGTCACGCCCGGAGGGATGTGCACGCACGAGCCTTTGCCAGCGTGGAATAGCTCGTCGCCGACCTGGAAGTCGGCGCTGCCGTCGAATACGTAGAAAGTTTCGTAGGCCTTGACGTGATAGTGCGCGCGCGATTGGAAGCCCGGCTTGCAGTTCTCCTCCACCACCTCGAAGGTCTGGTTGGTGTCGCCGCCGGTGATCTTGACGATGACCTCATTGGTCTTGGCGTAGATGTTGCCCTGGCCCGGCGGCGAATGCTTACCCTTGGCTGACATTGGACGGCTCCCGGTTTTGCCGGCGTTCTGCATTGTGCTCGGCTTGGCAATAACGCTAGCTTGGCGCTCCCAGACTTGAAACGAAATTTTTGCCGGTACCGTCATGAGCTCCGCCCACGACCGTCTCGAAGCCGCGCTGGCGCGTATCGACGACCCGAACGGGGAGGGCGCGCGCGCCTGTCTCACGGTCTATCGCGAAGCCGCGCGCGCCGCGGCGGCGGCCGCCGACGCGCGCCATCGTGCCGGCATTTCACTCGGGCCGCTCGACGGCGCCATCGTCGCCATCAAAGATCTGTTCGACGTCGCGGGCGAGGTCACCCGCGCCGGCTCGAAGGTGCTCGCCGAGGAGGGCAAGCCGGCGACACACGACGCGCCGGTAGTGCGCCGGTTGCGTGCGGCCGGCGCGGTGATCGTCGCCAAGACCAACATGACCGAGTTCGCGTTCTCCGGCGTCGGCATGAACCCGCATTACGGCACGCCGGGTAATCCTACCGACCGCACGCGCATTCCCGGCGGCTCGACCTCGGGCGGCGCTGTCGCCACCGGCGACGGCATGTGCGAGATCGCCATCGGCAGTGACACCGGCGGCTCGACGCGCATTCCAGGCGCGCTCTGCGATCTCGTCGGCTTCAAGCCGAGCCGGCAACGCATCTCCACCGAAGGCGCATTCCCGTTGTCGACCAGTATCGACTCCATCGGGCCGATCGCCCGCAGCGTGGCCGATTGCGCCAAAGCCGACGCGGTGATGGCGGGCGAGGAATTCCGCGCGCTCGATCCGGCGCCGCTCGCCGGTCTGCGTATTGGCATCGCGCAGGGCATGCCGATCGAAAAGCTCGACGAGACCGTCGGCAAGCGTTTTCCCGTGGCTATCGACGTGCTGGAAAAATCCGGCGCACGGCTGTCGAACGAAAAGCTCGCCGTGCTTGACGGCCAAGCGCGCGTGAATAGCCGCGGCAGCGTCATTCCGTCCGAAGCCTTTGCGCTACATCGGGACCGGCTCGATCGCCGTGGCGCCGATATCGATCCCAACATCCGCGTACGGCTGGAGCGGGCCCGCAACATTTCGGCTTACGACTTCATCGATATGGTCAACGAGCGGCGTGCGTTGATTGCCGAGATGGACGATCGTCTCAAAGATATCGACGTACTGGCGATGCCGACGACCCCCATCGTCGCGCCGACCATCGCGGAAATGACAGCGCCGGATGTGTTTGGCCGCAAGAACGCAATGCTTCTGCGCAACACGTCGATCGCTAATTTCTTCGATCTCTGCGCGATCTCGCTGCCGTTGCCGCGCGAGGGCGGATTGCCCTGTGGGCTGATGCTGATCGCGCGCAACGGCCACGATCACCGGCTGTTCCGCATCGCGGCGGCGGTCGAGCAACTGTTAGCTGGCTGACCCGATCATGCGCGGGAAAACTCGCCCGATTTCTTTAGCGCGAAAATTGATTATCGATGTGATGCATGCATCGGTGCCGCTGATTGTCGTCAAGCGCACGATGAAGCTTGATCGTTTGATCGCGGCACGGACTTCGCAAGCAAACCGTCCAAGCTGGGCCGCGATCCTCGCCAAAGCGTTTTCTATCGTCGCCCGCGACGAGCCGTGGCTTCGCACCTTCTATCTCAAGTGGCCGTGGCCACGATTTTTCGAAGTGCAAAAGAGCGTTGCAACGATTGCCGCCATCCGAGAATCCGCCGGCGAGGACGCGGTCGTTTTCGCGAAAATTGTCGCGCCTGACGAACTCTCCCTGCAGCATGTACACGCCCACATTCAGGGCAGCAAGGACAGCCCGCTCGATGACGTGCAATACGTCAAGAGAGTGCTGCTCGTGACACGGCAGCCGCTGCCGATACGTCGGCTCGTGTGGTGGCTTGTCCTCAATATAGGGCGGCTGCGTGCAAACAATTTCGGGACGTTTGGAATCACATCGATTGCGTCGAAGGGGTCTGAAATAGTTGTTGCTCGTACCCCAGGTCCAAGCCTCATCAGCTTTGGCGTCATACGTTCAGACTGCACCATGGATATCTTTTTTCATTGGGATCATCGCATCTACGACGGTGTGCTCGTCGCACGGATTCTGCAACGTCTCGAAGATGTGCTGAACGGCGATATAGCCGACGAATTATCGTCGAATCGGCAGGCGCCCTAGATCGTCGCCTCTGTTGGCGCGCAAAATCGGGGCTCAGCGCCCGGTCGGAAGGTCGTGGCTGCGCCAGCGGCCGCGGATCATCATGTCGAGCGCGGCGACGCGCATGCTGAGCGGTGCAGCCGCGAAGTTGGTGCGTAAGAGATTCAGCGCTTCGGCGTCACTGGCGGGGCCGAACTGCTTGACCAGAGCGGCCATCTCAGCGGCATCGAGAGTCGGGAATTCACAGTAATTATCAATGCGAAACGGCTGACCCATGGCAATTCTCGCGTGAAAAACTCGTCGTTAACGCGACGGGGCGCGGCGAGTTCCATCGCCGCGCCCCGAATTGTGCGCCTGGGTATCCTAAGAGGACGTTACTTCAACGGCTGGCCGATCTTGACGGTCAGCTTGCCCACGCCTTCGACTTCGCATTCCAGCGTGTCGCCGGCCACCGTCGCGGCGACCCCCGAGGGGGTACCCGTCATGATGATGTCGCCGGGCTCGAGCGCCACCATTTCCGACAGGTTGGAGATGATCTCCGGCACGTTCCAGATGAGCTGATTGAGGTCGCCGTCCTGGCGCAGCTTGCCGTTGGCCTTCAGTGTGATCTTGCCCTTGCTCGGATGGCCGATCTTGCTCGCCTCGACCAATGGGCCGCAGGGCGCCGAGTGGTCGAAGGCTTTGCCGATCTCCCACGGGCGCTTGAGGTCGCGCGAGGCGATCTGCAGGTCGCGGCGGGTGAGGTCGATGCCGACGGCATAGCCGTAGATGCAGTCGTTGGCCTTATCGACCGGGATGTTGCGGCCGCCACTCTTTAGGGCGACCACCAGTTCGACCTCGTGGTGCATATCCTTGGTGAGGGACGGGTAGGGTACCGTGCCACCATCGGCGACCAGCGCATCGGCAGGCTTGGCAAAATAGAACGGCGGCAACCGCTCGTCCTGGCCCATTTCCCGGATGTGCTCGATGTAGTTACGGCCGACGCACCAGATGCGGCGCACGGGGAATTTCTTGGTCGAGCCGGCTACGGCGAGAGCAGCCTGCGGCGGCGGCGGAATGACATAGTCGTTGGACATGGAAAGGCCGTTGCTTCGCGTCGGTTTAAGGGAAAGCCCGCCGTCCCCTAGGGCGGCGGGCCATGAGGGCTGTCGGTTAACAGGTGGCGCCGGTTCCCGTCAACGCCCGGTCCTCGAGAGGCCAAGTTTTTGGCGGCGTTTGGTACCCGCCTTCAGCCGGCGGACGACATCGCGATGACCTGCTCGGCCAGTTCCTCGTTCTTGAACTGCATGCGATAGAAAGAGGTGTAGCGCCCGTCGCGGCGCAGCAGGTCGTTATGCTCGCCTGACTCGACGACCGCGCCGTTCTCGATGACATGGATGCGGTCGGCATGCGTCACCGTATGCAGCCGATGCGCGATCACGATCGAGGTGCGGTCGCGTGTCAGGTGCGTGATCGCCTCCTGCACGAGCTGTTCGGATTCGGAATCGAGCGCGGCGGTTGCCTCGTCGAGCAGGATGATCCGCGCGTTGCGGATCAGCGCGCGCGCAATAGCGATGCGCTGGCGCTGGCCACCGGAGAGCTGCAACCCGTGCTCGCCGACTGGCGTGTCATAGCCGTTGGGGAAAGCCATGATGAAATCGTGCGCGTAGGCGGCCTTCGCCGCAGCAACGATTTCTGCCTCGCTGGCATTGGCTTTGCCGAAGGCGATGTTCTCGCGAATGGTGCCGCGAAACAGGAACACGTGCTGGCCGACATAGGCGATGGCGCCGCGCAGCGAGCGCCGCGACACGGTCGCGATGTCCTGCCCATCGACGGTGATCTTGCCGGCTTGGGCTTCGTAGAGCCGCAGCAGCAAATTCAGCACGGTCGATTTGCCGCCACCGGACGGACCGACCAGCGCGGTGACCTTCCCGGCCTCGGCCGTGAGCGACAAGCCGCGCAGCACCGGCTCGTCGGGCCGGTAAGCGAAGCGGACGTCGGCAAAATCGATGCGGGCGCGATCGATGACGAGCGCCGGCTTGTCGTCGTCGCGCGGTTCGGTCGCCGGGCTGTCGAGCACGTCGAACAGCGTGCGCACGTTCACCAGAGCGGCGTTAAGCTCGATATTGAGGCGCGCCAGCCGCTTGGCCGGTTGGGTGGCAAGCAGGAAAGCGGTGATGAACGAAATGAGCTCGCCCGGCGTGGCATTGAGCATGATCGTGCGGTAGCCGCCGTAGACGATGCCGAACGCAATCGCGACGCCGCCGAGCGACTCCATGATGGGGCTCGAGCGGTTCGCGACCCGCGCGAACTTGTTCGATTCATGTTCGACGTCCTTCACATTGGCGTCGAAACGCCGGTGCATCTGGTCCTCAAGCGTGAAGGACTT
>Ga0134124_10000931_pt1 | contig 23444 bp, 23 predicted proteins | sample KB304_FD_96880 | JGI IMG/M metagenome (GOLD analysis project Ga0134124, IMG submission 96880) | Terrestrial soil microbial communities without Nitrogen fertilizer from Kellogg Biological Station, Michigan, USA - KB3-0-4 | ecosystem: Environmental > Terrestrial > Soil > Unclassified ... | reverse complement strand
CTGCTCGAGCGCATCCGCAAGCGCGACGGCGCGCTGCACGCGTACATCGCCGTCTACGAGGCCGAGGCGCGTCTGGCCGCCGAGGCCGCCGACAAGGCGATTCGCTCGGCCCATCGCGTGGGCCCGCTGCACGGCGTGCCGATCGCGGCGGGGGCCAGGCCGGCGGCGACGGCCACGCCGGAGCCGCTCGAGGAGCCACCAGGCGTGCGATGCACCGCGAGGTCCCAGGGGTTGCGCGGCGTGCCCATGTGCGTGTTGGTGCCGAAGCTGCCCATCGCGAACTCGACCGTGTGCGTCTTGCCGAGCACGATCATGCCGGCGCTGATGAGCCGCTCGGCCAAGGTGGCCGTGACCGGCGAGACGCGATCCTTCCAGACCTTCGAGCCGCCGGTCGTCACCCGTCCCTGCATGTCGACCAGATCCTTGAGGGCGATGGGCACGCCGTGCAGCGGGCCGACGCGATGGCCGGAGCGGATCGCCTTGTCGGCGGCCTCCGCGGCCAGCCGCGCCTCGGCCTCGTAGACGGCGATGTAGGCGTGCAGCGTGCCGTCTCGCTTGAAGATGCGCTCCAGCAGCGCGTCGACGGCGGCGACCGGCGACAGTGCGCGCGCGCCGAAGGCGTGGGACAGCTCGGCGACGGTGGCCCAGACGGGATCGATACGAGTCATACGTCCTCCCCTGCGGGGGAGATTACATCACTCCGCCGGTTGACACCGCCGACGTCACCTGGGATAAGACTTGGCCTATGCGAACCCGCGCACTCCTCACGACCTCGCTCATCGCGCTCACGCTGCTCGGCGGGTGCGCCGGGAGGGCCACGACCGCCGACGCGCCGGCGACCACCGCCGCCAAGCCCGCGCCCAAGCTCGACGTCATCTGGGTGCCGAGCCCGCCCGAGGTCATCGTGGCCATGCTGGACGCCGCGAAGGTCGGCCCCAGCGATCTCGTCTACGACCTCGGCTGCGGCGAGGGCGAGATCCTCATCGCCGCCGCCAAGCGCGGCGCCCGCGGCGTCGGCGTGGATCTCGACCCCGAGCGCATCCGCAACGCGAAGGCCAACGCCACCCAGGCCGGCGTCGCCGACCGCCTCACCTTCATCGAGCAAGACCTCTTCAAGACCGACGTGAGCAAGGCCTCGGTGGTGACGCTCTACCTGTTGCCGGAGCTGAACGAGCGCCTGAAGCCGAAGCTGCTGCAGGAGCTGCGCCCGGGCACGCCCATCGTCTCGCACGATTTCGGGATGGGCGACTGGATGCCGGAGCGCAGCATCGACGTCCCGCTGACGCGCACGCACCGCGTCTTCCTCTGGCGCGTGCCGGCGCGGCCCTGAACGAGCCCGCCCGCGATGCGCAGTAACCGGCGCGGCGCGGTCTGGTGCGTCGCGTTCGCGCTGATCGGCGGCTGCGCGTCAGCCCCGCCGAGCACGGCCGCGGCCTCGCGCGCGGCGCTCCAGCTGGATGTCGTCTGGGTTCCCAGCGCGCCCGAGGTCATCGCCGCCATGCTGGCGGCGGCCCAGGTGGGCCCCGCCGACGTCGTGTACGACCTGGGCTGCGGCGAGGGCGAGATCGTCATCGCCGCCGCGCTCCGAGGCGCGCGTGGCGTCGGCGTCGATCTGGACCCCGAGCGCATCGCCAACGCCCGCCTCAACGCCACCCGCGCCGGTGTGACGAGTCTGGTGACCTTCATCGAGCGCGACCTCTTCGCGACGGACGTGAGCGCGGCGACGGTGGTGACGCTCTACCTGGGCCCCGAGGTCAACCGGCGTCTGCGTCCCAAGCTGCTGCGCGAGCTGCGCCCCGGCACCCGCATCGTCTCCCACGACTTCAGCCTGGGTGATTGGGCGCCGGAGCGCACGATCCCGGTGCCGCAGGCGCCGGGCCACGTGGTCTACCTGTGGCGCATACCGCCGCGGTGAGCACGATCTAGAACCGCGCCGGCGGACATCCCGCTCTCCAACCGTCGGTGACTGGTTAACTGACCGTTCCACCGCGGGGCAGTGACCGGTCACCCCTGCGGCAACTGCTTGAATTCGTGGAGCTCATTCCTGGCGCCCTGCTTGCGATTACGGTCAGATCGTCGACACCGCAATCGGGGAAAGGGGTGTGTCATGGAACGGCGGCTCGCCGCGTGTCTTCACGCCGACGTCACTGGCTACTGCCGCCTCATCGCCAGCGATGTCGAATCGACCGTGAGGACCCTCACGACCTATCGGGTCATGATGATCCGGATGGTCGCCGAGCACGACGGCCGGGTCGTCGACACGGCCGGCGACAGCTTCCTCGCCGAGTTCAACAGCGTGTCCGCCGCGGTCCGGTGTGCGGTTTACATTCAGCGGGAGCTGGAGGGGCACAACGCCGTCCTGCCCCCGGATCGGCGGCTGGAGTTTCGCGTCGGGATCGATCTCGGCCACGTCATCGTGGAGGGCGGTCGGATCTACGGCGACTGCGTGAACATCGCCGCGCGCGTTCAGCAGGGAGCGCCCCCCGGGAGCATCTCCGTGGCCGGAACGGCATACGACGAGATGGACGATGCCCTGCCGCTGCGCTTCGAGTACCTGGGCGAGCAGGCGGTGAAGAACTTCGACAAGCCGCAGCGCGTCTACCGGGTGGAGTGAGTGCGCTCCAGCTCCGCCAGCACCTGCGCGCTCGAGGCCACCCGGCCGAGCAGCCGGGCGAAGTTCGCGCAGGTGGCGTCGTGCAGCGGCTGGCTGGCGGCCCCGCAGCCGTCCTCCACGAGCAGGCAGCGGAACCCACGATCGGCGGCGTCGCGGGCCGTCCCCTCGACACAGGAGTTGGTCGAGATGCCGGTGAAGAGCAGCTGCTCCACGCCCCAGGCGCGCAGCAGGCGCTCGAAGCCGGTGGAGTGGAACGCGCTCATGGTCGTCTTGTTCAGCACCGGCTCGCCCGCCCGCGGGGCCAGCGCGTCGAGGATCTCGTGCTCGTGGTTGCCGCGCGTGTTGCCGGCGCTCTCCGCGAAGCCCCGCATGTGCGGCAGCAGATCGGAATAGTCGGGCAGCTCGGAGCCCACCGTCAGGTAGACGATGCGCAGCCCGCGCTCGCGGAAGCGGCCGAGCAGCCGCTGGATCGCCGGCACCACCGTCCGCTCGATGCGATCGAAGCGGTACGTGCCCAGCCCCTCCTGCCCGCGCGCCTTCAGCGCGCGCCCGAGGCCGTGGTCACGCGAGCCGCTGGCGTACTGCATGTCGACGACGACCAGCGCGACCGCCTGGGGATCGAGGTCGAAGCCCGGGTTGAACTGGTGCGCGTAGTCACTCGGCGCGGCCATCGTGGCGCTCCTCACCGGCCCGCGAGCAGGCCGAAGATGTGCTGGCGGAACCGGGCGACGTGCTCGCGCACCCGCGCCTCGGCCTGGTCGGGATCGGCGCCGCGCAGCGCCTCGACGATCGCCAGGTGCTCGCCGATCGAGTCGCGCACGCGCGCCGGGTCGTAGTAGGCGATGAGCTGGGCCAGCGCCAGGCGGCTGGTCACCTGCTCGACCAGTCGCGTGAGCGTGGCGTTGCCGGTCGTGCGCAGCATCAGGCGGTGCACGGCCTCGCCGGCGGCGCGCGCGGCCTCGGCCGACACGCCCGACCGCCGCGCCGCCAGACGCCGCAGCGGCCGCTCGACGGCGCGCAGCGCGCGGGCGTCCACGTGGCCGGCGGCCTGGCGCGCCGCCAGGCCCTCGAGGGCCTCGCGCACGTCGAACAGCTCGCGCAGCTCGCCCGGCGAGACCTCCGGCACGACGATCCCGCGCTTGGGCAGGATGCGGACGAGCCCCTCCTGCTCCAGCCGCGCCAGCGCCTTGCGCACCGGGGTGCGGCTCACGTGAAAGCGGCGCGCGAGCGCCTCCTCGCTGAGCAGGGCGCCCGCCCGGCAGGCGCTGCCGGCCAGGTCCGCCTTGAGGCCGTCGTAGACGGCGTCGCTGAGCGGCGGGGACATCGTCGCGCGCGCGGCCGCGCTCGTGGCCATCAGAGCAGCCTGAACAGCGCCGGCAGCACCAGCGTGAACCACGGCACCAGGATGATGACGACGAGCCCCACGAGCAGCACGAGCACGAACGGCATCATGGCGCCGGTCGCCTGGTCGACCGTGAGGTCCGCGATGCCGCAGGCGATGAAGAGCCCCACGCCGATCGGCGGCAGGAACAGGCCGATGCCGACCGCCGCGACGATGACGATCGCGTAGTGGATCGGGTGGATGCCGAGTCCCGCCGCCACCGGCAGCAGGCTCGGCAGCAGGATCACCACCGCCGGCAGCCCCTCGATGACGGCGCCGAAGAAGACGAAGATCGCGGCCGTCGCGAACAGGAACACGAGGCTCGAGCCGGGCACGAGCGTCATCAGGCGGATCAGCGTGGCCGGCATCTGCTGCACGGTGAGGAACCAGGAGATCACGCCGGCGGTCCCGAGCAGGAGCCCCACCGACCCGGTGACGACGGCCGACGACACGATGATCTCGGGCAGATCGCGCCACTCGATCTCACGATAGACGAAGAGCCCCACGACCCCGGCGTACAGCACCGCCAGCACCGAGGCCTCGGTGGGCGTCATGATCCCGCCCAGGATGCCGCCGAAGATGATCGCCGGCATGCCGAGCGGGATGAGCGCCTCGCGGAGCGCCCGGCCGAGCGCGCCCAGGCTGGGTCGCGCGGCGGGCTCGATGCCGCCGCGGCCGGCGATCCACCAGATGTAGACCATGAGCACGAGGGCGAGGACCACGGCCGGCACGAAGCCCGCGGTGAACAGCGCGGCGACCGACAGGCTCGCCACCGAGCCGATCACGATCATCAGGATGCACGGCGGCACCAGGATGCCCATGGCCGAGGCCGCCGACACGATGGCCACCGACAGCTCCTTGCTGTAGCCGGCGCGCACCATCCCCGGGATGGTCGTGGCGGCCACCGCCGAGACGTCGGCCACGGTCGAGCCCGAGATGCCGGAGAAGATGTACTCGGCCGCCACCACCGCCATGCCCAGGCCGCCACGAATCCAGCCGACCAGCGCGACGGCGAGCGCCACCAGCCGGCGCGCGATACCGCCCGTCTCCATGAGCGCGCCGGCCAGGATGAACAGCGGCAGCGAGAGCAGCACGAAGGAATCCACCTGGTGGAGGATCGTCTGCACGGTGACCGCCAGCGGCGCCGGCGACGCCAGCACCGCGCCGACGTAGCCGGCCGCGCCGATGCCGACCGCCACCGGGACGCCGAGCACCAGCAGGGCCAGGAAGACGAGGATGACGAGCGTCATCGGCCGCGCCAGGCGCGCGCCAGGTGGGGCAGCGCGAACAGGAACATGAACGCCCCGCCCACCGGCAGCGCGGCGTAGAACCACAGCATCGACAGCTCCAGCGCGTCGGTGAGCTGGCGGTGCGCGAGCGGCGCCAGGGCGACGCCGCCGATCACCAGCACCAGCGCGAACGCCATCACGACCAGCGTCGCCGCCACGTCCGCCACCCGTTGCCCCCGCGGGCCCAGGCGATCCACCAGGAGACGCACGCGGAAGTGGGCGCCCCGGCGGACGGCCACCGCGGCCCCGAGGAAGATCATCCAGACGAAGCAGAGGCGGGCGACCTCGTCGTACCAGCGGAACGTGGCCTGCAGCACGTACCGGCTGAAGACGCCGAGGAAGACGTCGATGACGAGGCCGAGCATCAACAGCAGGCAGACCCGCTCGACGAGCATGCTACTTGGCCGCCGCCTTCGCCTCCGCCACCACCCGGTCGAAGAACTCCTTGCCGACCTTGCCCTCCAGGAACTTCCAGACCGGCACCGCGCGCTCCTGGAACTCGCGGATGTCCTTCACCTCGTTGATCTGCACGCCCTTGGCCTTCATGAGCGCGAAGGCCTCGACCTCCTGCTTGACCTCGTCCTGGCGGTGCTGCGCGCAGGCGGCCAGCATCGTCTCGTCGATCACCTTCTTGAGGTCGTCGGGCAGGGCGTTGTACTTGGCGCTGGCCATCATCCACAGGCCGGGCGGATAGGCGTGGCGGGTGATCGAGTAGTACTTCGTGATCTCGTGGAACTTGTCCGAGGTCACCGTCCCCGCCGGCAGCTCGAGGCCATCGATGGTCCCCTGCTTCATGGCCAGGTACACCTCGCCCCACTGCATCGGGACGGGGTTGGCGCCGAACGCCTTCATGACCTCGATGAGCGTGGGCACCGGCGGCACCCGGATCGTCTGGCCCTTGAGGTCGGCCGGCGTGGTGACGGCGCGCTTGTTGGAGAGGATGTTGCGGAAGCCGTAGCCGCCGCCGAAGCAGAAGCCGTGGGCGCCGAGCGGCTCCAGCCGCTTGATGAGCTCCTTGCCGATCGGGCCGTCGAGCACCCTCCACAGCTGCTCGCGGCTGGACCAGAGGAACGGGATGTCGGGCATCAGGAACTTGGGGTCCCACTTGGCGCCGATGGTCGGCGTGTCGTTGGCGCCGATGTCCACGGTCCCGAGCTGCATACCCTCGAGCATGACGGTGCCGTTCTTGGCGAGCTGTCCCGCGGGATAGACCTCGATCTTGAGCCGGCCGCCGCTCTTGGCCTCGGCCACCTCCTTGAACTTCACGGCGGCGGTCGAGAACGGATGATCGACGCCGACGATCGTGGCCAGCTTCAGCGTGATCGGCGCCTGGGCGAACGCGACGGTGGGAGCCAACATCGCAACGAGGATCACGAGGGCGGCAGTGCGCTTCATGGGGACGGCCTCCTGGAGCGATCGGCTGCTTGGACGCGACTTGTATCCCAGGCCGCCGACGCCGTCAAGCGAACTCGAGGGACGCGCGTGACGCTGCAGCGGGCTCGGCAATTGCAACTGGCGTCCCGCCGACTCCGTCGCGAGGCACAAGATCATGGGTTACAAGATCCTGCTGGTCGACGACTCCCCGGAGCTGCTGAACGCCTATGTGACGTTTCTACAAAGCACCACGCCGTACGAGATCCGCGTCGCCTCCTCCGCCCGCGCGGCGCTCGAGATCGTCCGGTCGTGGCGCCCCGATGTCGTCGTGACGGACGTCATGATGCCCGACATGAACGGGCTGGAGCTCATCACGCACATGCGCAGTGAGCTGCCACCACCACTGCCGGCGATCGTCGCGATGTCGGGGTTCCCCGACTTCGAGCGGGAGGCCAGGCGTCGTGGGGCGCAGGTCTTCCAGGCCAAGCCCATCGACACCGATGAGCTCGTCGCCCTGATCGAGTCGCTGCTCGAGAACCGTGAGCCGCCCGACCATCTGCGCGCCAACGCGCAGGCGCGACGGCAGGCGGTGAGCGAGCGCGCCGCGGCCGCGGTGACCTCGACGCTGGCGCGCCGGCCACACTTCGCGGAGGTCGCTCGGCTCGGCACCCGGCTGCTCTCTCGCTACTTCGCCGACGCCGATGCCGCACTCTTCCTCATGGGGAAGGGGCGCTTGCAGGTCTTCGCCTCCTCCGGCGAGCGCTGGCCCGTCGAGGCGCAGCTCGAGGGGATGCTGGGCTACGCGCTCGACGTGGTCGTGAGCGGCTCGACCTTGATCGTTCCCGACCTGGCCGCCTTGCCCAGCGGCACCTCACGCGCCTCCGTCCCCGATCTCCGATTGCTCGCCGCGGTCCCCGTGCGCTTGCTGGACGGGACCGCCATCGGGGCCCTGGTGCTCGCGGATCGGCGCCCGGTCCCGTTCGACGTCCACGATCTCGGCATCCTCGAATACATCGCCGCCCGCCAGGGTGAGATCTTCTCGGGTGTCGAGGGCGCCCGCATGCTGCAGGGAGCCGGCACTCTTCTCCCGGAGAGCTGGCGCTACTGCCTCGGCCGCGAGATCGAGCACCTCGGCCCCGGGCAGAGCCTCCTCCTGGCCCTCGCGTCACTGCCAACGGGAAACGGGCCGACGATCCCGGTGCCGTCCCCGGAGGAGATGGAGTCTCTCGAGCGGGCGATCGGCGGTCTCGTCGAGCGACTGCCGCCTCGCACGGCGCTCGGGCGCCTCACGTCCGAGACCATCGCCGTCTACAGCCTCGTCACGAGCGCCGAGGCGGGGGAGCGCGCGTTGCTCTCCCTCATCGCGTCGCTCGAGCACCCGCCGGGCCGGGCCTGCGTCGCGATGCTCAGCACGACCGGGGTGTGTCCGACCGATGGCGGCGCCGCGCTCCTCGAGATCGTCCAGTGGATCCTGGCCACGGCGATGAGCCGCGGCCCGGCCACCGCCCTGTGCGCCCGTCTCGATCCCGCGGCGGTGGACCTTCGGCTCGCCGCCGGCTAGGCCACGCGGCGGCGACGGCGATGGTCTTCGCGGCCTTCAGAGACCGAGGTAGGCGCGGCGAACGTACTCGTTGCCCAGCAGCTCCTCACCCGAGCCGACGAGCACCACCCGGCCGTTCTCCAGCACGTAGCCGCGGCGCGAGCGGGCCAGCGCCTGTCGGGTGTTCTGCTCGACGAGCAGCACGGTGGTGCCGGCCCGGTTGATCTCGCCGATCGTGTTGAAGATCTCCTTGACGATGATCGGCGCCAGGCCGAGCGAGGGCTCGTCGAGCATCAACAGCTTGGGCAGCGCCATCAGGGCCCGCCCGATGGCCAGCATCTGCTGCTCGCCGCCGGAGAGCGTGCCGGCCGGCTGCCCCACCCGCTCGCGTAGACGCGGGAACATGGTGAAGACGCGCTCCAGGCTGTCGGCCCGCCGGGCCTTCGCCGCGCGCGTGTAGGAGCCGAGCTCGAGGTTCTCGCGCACCGAGAGGCTGGGGAACACCTTGCGCCCCTCCGGCACGTGCACGACGCCGCGCTCCACCACCAGGTGGCACGGCAGGCGATCGATGCGCTCGCCCTCGAAGCGCACCTCGCCGCGGCGCGGGCGCAGCAGCCCGGAGATCGTCCGCAGCATCGTCGTCTTGCCGGCGCCGTTGGCCCCGACCACCGACAGCGTCTCCCCCGCCTCGACGACGAGGTCCACGCCGCGCAGCGCCGGCAGGTCGCCGTAGGCGACGTCGACGCCGGCGAGCTCGAGCAGGCTCACGCCTCTTCTCCCAGGTAGGCCTCGACCACCTTGGGGTCGCGGGAGACGTCGGCGGGCGCGCCCTCGGCGATCTTCTCGCCGTGGTGCAGCACGACGATGCGCTGCGACAGCGCCATGATCGCGCGCATCACGTGCTCGATGATCAGCAGGCTCACGCCCTGGGCGTGGATGCGCCGGATGAGGCCGATGATCTCCTCGATCTCCGTGGGGTTGAGGCCGGACATCACCTCGTCGAGCAGCAGCAGCTCGGGCCGGGTGGCCAGCCCGCGCGCCATCTCCAGCCGCTTGCGATCGGGCAGCGTCAGCTCACGCGCGGGGGCATCGCGCCGGGCGCCGAGGCCGACGAAGTCGAGCACCTCCACCGCCCGGGCCCGCGCGGCGGCGACGTCGTCGGTGCGGTTGAAGGCGCCGACCATGACGTTCTCCAGCGTGGTGAGATTCACGAAGGGCTGCACGATCTGAAAGGTCCGGGCCAGGCCGCGCCGGCAGATGGCGTGCGGCTTGGCGCCGACGATCGAGGCGCCCTTGAAGCGGATGGCGCCCTCGGTGGGCGGGTGGAAGCCGGAGAGCAGGTGGAAGACCGTGGTCTTGCCGGCACCGTTGGGCCCGATGAGGCCGACGATGTCGCCGGCGCCGACGCGCAGGCTGAAGCGATTCACGGCGGTGAGCCCGCCGAACCGCTTGGTGACGTCGTCCGCTTCGAGCAGCATCATGCGCGGCGCCGGCGGCGGAACCAGCCCATGAGGCCGTTCGGCAGGAAGGAGATGACCAGGATGAGGACGACGCCGTAGACCATCACGTCGACGCCGGCCCGGCCGCGGATGGCCGCGCGCGAGAGCTCGGAGACCGGCGTGAGGACGAACGCGCCGAGCAGCGGCCCGAGCACGGTGCCGGCGCCGCCCACGATGGCCTGCAGCAGCCCCTGGATCGAGACCGCCGGGCCGAAGGTGATGGTGGGGTCGATGTAGGCGAAGTACTGCGCGTAGAACGTGCCGCCCAGCGCGGTGAGGAACGACGACAGTGCCATGGCGCGCAGCTTCATGCCGAGGGCGTCCACCCCGGCCGCCTCGGCCGCGTCCTCGTTCTCGCGGATGGCCAGCAGCGCGTAGCCGAGCTTGCTGCGCTCCAGCCGCCGCGTGATCCACACCGCGCCGAGCGCCATGGCGAGGATCACGTAGTAGTACGGCAGCTTGCCGCCGAAGACGAAGTTGATCACCGACGCCTCGCGGTTCGGGATCACCAGGCCCAGCGACGAGCCGACGGCCTTCGTGTTGACCGCGATCACGCGCAGCATCTCGGCGAAGGCCAGCGTCACCAGCGAGAAGTAGGGCCCGCGCAGGCCATAGCGAAAGGACAGGTACCCGGCGGCGAGGCCGAACGCGGCGGCCAGGCCGCCGCCGGCGAGCATGCCGAGCCACGGCGTGACGCCCAGGCGCAGGAAGAGCAGCGTGGAGGTGTAGGCGCCGATGCCGAAGTAGGCGGCGTGGCCGAACGAGAACTGGCCGGCGTAGCCGCCCAGGATGTTCCAGGCCGCGCCGAGATAGCCGAACAGCAGCATGCCGATGAGGATCTCCAGGAAGTAAGGCGGCAGGAACGGCGGCGCCACGAGCAGCAACCCGAGGGCCAGCCCGCCCAGCGCCTCAGCGGCCACGGCCGCCCCCGAAGAGCCCGGCCGGCCGGAAGAGCAGCACGAGGACGAACAGCGCGAAGACGACCAGCTGCTTGAGCGAGCCGGGCAGCATGGTGGCGCCGAGCGACTCGGCGAGGCCGACGATGAGGCCGCCGAGCAAGGCGCCCACGAAGTTGCCCATGCCGCCCAGCACGACGACCACGAACGCCATGATGTTGAACGATTCGCCCACGTCGGGGGCCACGTAGAAGAACGGCGTGACCAGCGCGCCCGCCACCGCCACGCAGCCCGCGCCGATGCCGAACGCCACCGACCGGATGCGGCGCACGTCGATCCCCATGAGCATGGCCCCCTCCGGCTCCTCCGACAGCGCCCGGATGGCCTTGCCCACGTCGGTCATGCGGAGGAACGCGAAGAGCGCCAGCGCCATGACGACGGCGCCGCCGAAGGCGACCAGGCGCGGCACCTCCACCAGCGCCTCGCCGATCACGAACGAGGCGTTCGCATAGGACGGGCGCACCGTGCGGAAGTCGCCCTGCCAGAGCACGAGGGCGAGATTTTCCAGAAAAAGCGCCAGGCCGAGCGTGAGCAGGAGCTGGTTGTGCTCGGCCGCGGACCGGTTGGGCTCGATGACCACGCGCTGGATGCCCATGCCGATGACGAAGAAGAGCGGGCCGGTGATCACGACGGACAGGTAGGGATCGATCCCGGCCAGCGTGAACAGCCAGTACGTCGTGTACATGGCGAGCATCATCACGGCGCCGTGGGCGAAGTTGATGATGCGGAGCACGCCGAAGATCAGCGACAGGCCGGAGGCGACGAGCCCGTAGACGCCGCCGAGCAGGAGGCCGCTGACGACCGCCTGCAGCAGAAGGTCCGTCACGGATGGGGGGCCTCGAACGGGCCCCCCAAGCCCCCCGGGCGGCTCGGGGCACCCCAGCGGAGCCGGGGCACCCCTCGATTCTCCTGGTTAGCTCGACGCCTGGCCGTGCTTCGGTCGACGCCTAGCCGTGCCACTTGGGGACGGGGAACACGGGCTTGGCCTCGGCGAAACGGGCCGGGCCCACGACGACGGGCTTGCCGTTCTGCACTTGCAGGAGGGCGGGGGTGGCGTTGACGTTCTCGCCGGTGTCGTCGAACTTGATCGCGTCCTGTGGCAGGATGTGGTCGGCGAGGTTGGTCTTGGCCAGCGCATCCCGCAGCTTGTCGCGATCGGCCGAACCCGCCCGCTCCAGCGCGTCCTTGATCACGTAGATCACCGTGTAGGCCTGCACGCCGTGCGAGGTCAGCGTGGAGCTGAAGCGCTTCTCGTAGGCGGCGAAGACGGCCTTGGCCCGCGGCGATTGTGGATTATGCCAGTAATTGCCGTCGAAGAGCTGGTCGGTCAGCTCGCGGTTGTCGGCGATGAACTTGGGGTTCGAGTAAGCGGCGTTGGCCAGGCCGACCAGCGCGTGCACGCCGATGCGCAGCTTGGCCGCCGTCTCCGCGATGATCTTGGAGTCGCCGTAGTAGCCGCTGATGACCAGGAGGTCCGGCTTGGAGGCCTTCACCTTGGACAGCTCGGCCGTGAAGTCCGGCGACTTGATGCTGTAGGGAATGCGCTGCACCAGCGCGTACCCGAGCTTGCCGGCGAAACCCTCGACGTGGTTGCCCATCGTGGTGCCGAAGTTGCCGTCCTCGTGCATCATCGCCACCCGCTTGATGGCCACGTTCGACGCCTTGGCCATCTCGAGCATGTTGTTCATCGTCAGCGTCGACATGGCCTTGCCGTTGGGCTGCACGCGAAAGACGTAGCGCAGCCCGCCCTCGGTGAGGTTGTCGGCGACGGCGGCCAGCAGCATGAACGGCGTCTTGGCCTTCTCCGTCACCTGCCGAACCGAGAAGGCCACCAGGCTGGAGAACGGCCCGATCAGAGCCGACACCCCCTGGTCGATCAGCCGCGCCGCCTCGGAGTTGCCCAGCTCGACCTTCTGCTGGGTGTCGCCGGGCAGCAGCGCGAGCTTGGCGCCGCCGAGCGCCTTGACGCCGCCGGCCGCGTTGATCTCGTCCACGGCGAGCTGCAGGCCGTTGAGGGAGAGCTGGGCCTCGAAGGCCAGCGGCCCCGTCACGGGCAGGATGTAGCCGAGCTTGACCTCTTTGGCCTGCGCCCGGCCGACGGCCGGCAGCGCGCCGAGGGCGGCGGCAGCGCCGGCCGCTTTCAGGAAGATGCGACGGCTCACGCGATCTCGCGACATGGAACCCTCCTGCCCCGCGGGGCGCGGTCAGGCTACAACGCGCATCCCGCGGGAGTCAAAGCGTCTGGCTCAGATCCGCACGATGAGATCGATCTCCACGGCGCCGCCCAGCGCCAGCGCCGTGACGCCCACGGTCGTCCGGGCCGGCAGCCGGCGAGGTCCATGGGGGCTCCTTTCGGAGGAGTCTATCGAGAACCTGCAGGATCTCGCTGAGCCGACTGGCGCGGTCTACCCCGTGGTCGTGCCAAGACCCGGGGCCGCGACCGCACTCGCGGATCTCGCCCGCTCGGCCCTGAGAATCGACGGCGCCTCGCAGTACCGATAGAAGAGCCGGGAGGCCCACAGCACCATCGGCGTCACCGCGATCATGATCACGAGGCTCGACGGGATGCCGTGCGCGAGCACCGAGGGCCAGGTCGCCACGTGTCGCGCCAGCGGCTCGAACGCGAGCTGGATCGGCCGGTGGAGCAGGTACAGGCTGTACGAGTAGAGCCCGACACGCGCCAGGTAGCGGCCGATCGAGGACGCGTCGCTGCGCGGCTCCCGGCGCAGCAGGACGCAGAGCAGGAGTGCGAACGCGAGGCCGTAGATCGGCTCCATGATCGCGTAGAGGCCGTAGTGCCAGCGGTGCCACTCGAGGAGCACGCCGAGTCCGAACAGCGTGGCGGCCAGCCACGGCTGGGAGACGACGCGTGGCAGGGACACGCGGCCCACGGCCCACTCGGCGACGACGGCGCCGAGAACCCACTCGAACCAGCGCGCCAGAAAGAACTCCCACGCCACGCCTCCGAACCGCGGCGGAAATGGCCCGAAGTTCAGGGCGAGCCGATACGTCAGCGTCAGCCCGAGAACGATCGCCAGGGCTCGGAGCGCGCCCCGCCGCGCGATGAGCCAGAACACGACCGGATAGGCGAGGTAGAGCTGCGCTTCGACGGCCAGGCTCCAGGCCGGCGGATTGAGGCCGTCGAACGTCGCCGGGTGAAACGTGTGCACGAGCAGCGCCTGCGTGACGACGGCGTACCACGGCACGGTCACCCCACCCTTGATCACGAACACCAGCACCAGTGCGAAGACGAGGGCGCCGACATACGGCGGATAGAGGCGCCAGAAGCGCCGGCCGAAGAAGCGCCGCCAGACCGGCGACGGTACCGACGGCCCCATCGTCGCCAGCATCCGGGCCTGCGGCAGATGGATGCAGAAGCCGCTGATGACGAAGAACAGCGGTACCCCGAGATACCCGAAGCCCAGCACGACGCCGAGCCAGGGCCACGGGCTCCCGCCGACATTGGGAACATCGCGGTAGGCCGACACGCCCAGATGGCACGCCACCACCGCGAGCGCCGCGAGACCACGCAGCTGGTTGATCCGCTGCGAGCGCCCGGCCGTCGGCTGCATAGTCACACTATACGTGCGTTGAAGTCGCCGCCGTCGCACGCATCCGTACGTCGACATTGACCAGCCGCGATCGCGCAGCGATAGTTATGGGCCATGCCTCCCACCACGTCCGGACGGCCGGGCTCGCTGGCCGCGGCGCACCGCCATCTCGCGCGCGATCCCGCCATGCGCCGGCTCATCCGGCGGCACGGCCCGTGCGGTCTCGAGTGCCGGCGCTGGTCGCCCTACGAGGCGCTGACGCGCGCCATCGCCCACCAGCAGCTGAACGGCCGCGCCGCCCAGACCATCCTCACCCGCTTCGTGGCGCTCTTCGGCGACGGACGCTTCCCCGCGCCGGCCGACGTCGTGGCCACGCACCCCGCTCGACTGCGCAGCGCCGGCTTCTCGCGAGCCAAGGTGCGCGCCATCAAGGACATCGCGCGCCACGCGCTGGCGGGCACGGTGCCGACGCGACGCGCGGCCGCCCGGCTGGGCGACGAGGAGATCATCGAGCGGCTGCTGCCGATCCGCGGCGTCGGCCGGTGGACCGTCGAGATGCTGCTGATCTTCACGCTCGGCCGCCCGGACATCCTGCCCGTGGACGACTTCGGCGTGCGCGAGGGCTATCGCCGGGCGTGCGGCACCCGCCTCCGGCCGACGCCCAAGGCGCTGCGCGCGCTCGGCGAGCGGTGGAAGCCGTATCGATCGGTGGCGGCGTGGTACCTGTGGCGGGCGGCGGGTGAACCGCGGCCGGGCAAGAAGAAGCGCTCAGACGCCCAGTGACTGAAGACCGATGGCCAGCCGGACCAGATCCGAGCGCGTCTTGAGCGAGCTCATCCGCAGCAGCGCGAGCACCGCCGGCAGGATCGGCCCCAGCGCCGCTTCGAGATAGCGAATCTCCATCGCCGTCGTGTCCACGGGCGGCGCGGCCAGATCGGTCTCGGCCAGCGCGCCGGTCAGCGACACCAGGTAGTCGCGAATCAGCGCCATCTTGCCCCACGCCAGCCGGTCGGGCGTGTCGGTCTCCCGGTGATAGTGCGCCCAGCGGCCGCAGCTCAGGAACAGGTACGGCACGCCCCGCACGCGGAACGCGTGATGGTCGCTCATGTCGCCGACCACGTCGTTGTGCACGACCGCGAGTGGCAGCCGGGCCGGACGCGGGCAGGCGTCGATCAGCGCCGGCAGCGCGCCCGAGCTCTCGATGCCCGTGGCCACTAACAGATTTGCCACCTCCGGCCGGGGCAGCGCGAAATCGTGGCCGACCAGATCCATCACGATGGCCGCGTGGAACCCACGCGCGTCGGCCTGGTCCTCGCAGAAGCGGATCGAGCCCATCGCGGGGCCGAGGAAGTACGGCGGCTCCTCGGCGTCGAAGAGCGCGATGACGACGTCGCGCGCGCGATCCGTGGCCGTCAGGACTTCGGCCGCCGACAACGCGATCGCGATCGCGGCCGCGTTGTCGTCGGCGCTGGGGGCCGCGATGACACTGTCGTAGTGGGCGCCGATGAGCACCGGCGGCAGGCGGCGCTCGCGGCCGGGGAGCACACCGACCATGTTGTGCGACTCGACGCGCGCCCGAGGGTTGCGATACGAGAGCGCGTAGCTATCACCCCGGTAGGGCGCGAGACCGAGCTCGCCGAGACGCCGCTCGAGGTAGGCGCGGGCTCGCGCGTGGCCCGCGCTGCCGACCATCCGCCCCTCGGCCAGGGCGATGGCACCGACGTCCCGCCGCAGCCGCTCAGTGACGGCGGGCGCCTCGCGGGCGAGCTCTCACGATGCCGCCAGGAGGCTCGCGAGCACGCCCAGCGACACGGGCTTCACGAGATGCGCGTCGAACCCGGCGTCTTTCGAGCGCCGGCGATCGTCGGCCTGCCCGTACCCGGTCACGGCGATGAGCGACGCCGTCTTGCCGAGCGGACTCGAGCGGAGCGCCCGCGCGACCTCGTAGCCGTCCAGCTCCGGCAGGCCCAGGTCGATCAGCACGACCTCGGGCTGGTGATGCAGCGCCAGCGCGAGCCCACGCTGCCCGTCCCCCGCCTCGATCACGCGATGCCCCAGCGACTCCAGCAGCAGCCGCAGCGACTCGCGGGCGTCGTCGTTGTCCTCGACGATCAGGATCTGCCGGCTTCGGTCCGGCCCGGGCGCCGCCGGCGCCGGCGGCGTCGCGCCGGCCGCCTCGACGGGCAGCCGCACCGTGAACTGCGCTCCCCGCCCGGGCCCGTCGCTGGACGCGGCGATGGTGCCGCCGAACATCTCCACCAGGCGGCGACTGAGCGTGAGGCCGATCCCGAGCCCGCCGACGGAGCGGTCCATCGGCTGCTCGGCCTGCGCGAAGAGCTCGAAGACGCGCGGCAGCATGTCGGCGCCGATGCCGAGGCCGGTGTCGCTCACGCGCAGGATGGCGTCCTGCCCTTGTCGCCAGACGTCGACGTCGACCGAGCCGCCGCTGGGCGTGAACTTCACGGCGTTGTCGAGCATGTTCGTGATGATCTGCGCCAGGCGCGTGGCGTCGGCGCTCACGATCACCGACTCCGCGCGGAACGTCACCCGGTGCCGCCGCGCCCGGCCGCTCTCCCGCAGTGACCGGACACACCCGCCCGCCACCTCACTGAGGTCGATCGGCTGGCGGTCGAGCGGGATCTTGCCCGCCGTTGCGCGGGCCACGTCCAGCAGGTCGTCCACCAGGCGCGCGAGATGGTGGGTCTGGCGGTGGATGATCTGCCGCAGCCGCGCCGCCGCCTCCTCGGCGCCGCTCCGGCGCTCGAGCGCGGCCACCGCGTTGGCGATCGCCCCCAGTGGATTGCGCAGCTCGTGGGACAGCGTGGCGAGGAACTCGTCCTTGGCGCGATTCGTCTCGGCGGCCTCGCGGTAGAGCTGGGCGTTGTCGAGGAAGATGCCGGCCAGGTCGCTGATGCCCTCGAGGAGTCGCATCTCGCCCTCCGTGATCACCCGCCGCTCCGTCCACCAGATCACGAAGAAGCCGCCGACGGGCCGGTCCTTCACCCGGATGGGCACGAACATGTCCGACTGATGCGGGAACTTCCGGAGGGTCTCGGAATCCACCCGGGGATCGGACGGCATGTCGTCCGTCCACATCGCGCGCCGACTCGCCCACGCTTCCTCGATCGCCGGATGGTTGCGGATCGGGATCGGATACTGCCGGAACGTGTCGATCATCTCGCGGGGCACGCGATAGCCGGCGACCGGGTGCAGACTGTCCCGCGTGGCATCGGCGAGATAGGCGCCGACCATGTCGGCCCCGAGGGCGAGCGCGATCTCGCGCGCCACGCGGCGCAGCGTCTCGGTGGGATCGAGCGTGGAGCTGAGCGCCCGGCTCACCGCCAGCAGCGTCTCGGTCTCGCGCAGGCGCCGCTGCTCGCGCCGCAGCAGCTCCGCCCGCTCGGCCTCGGCGAGCTTGCGTCCGGTGACGTCGCGCAGGATCGCCAGATGGCGGCCGGCGACGAAGCGCGCCGTCGCGCTGTACTCGACGGGCCGAACCTCGCCGTCCCCACGCACGATCCGCAGCTCGCCGGTCTGCTCGCCGCCGTCGAGAAACGTCCCCCAGGCGGCGTCGAGATCCGGCCCCGGCTCGGCCAGGAAATCGTCGAACCGGCGGCCGACCAATGCCTCCAACGACAACCCGAGCAGGCGGCAGGCGGCGGGGTTGGCGTCGACGAAGGTGCGCGCGTCGTCGAAGACGAGCACGGCGTCGCGGGCGGCCGCGAGGAGCGCTTCGGACTCTGCGTAATTCGACATCAAGCCAGCTTTGGGCACACACCGACGTTGTCCGTCGCGGCGCCGATCCGTCGACGCTACTGCTGCCGCCTGCGGTCGTCAAGGGCCAGGTGAAGTCTTCGAGCATCGAGCGCTTGGCGAGCCGACGATTGGACGCCACCCGCGGGCGGGATGACCATCGCGTTTGGGGTTGGCCGACCCCGAGGGCACAGCGCTCGCATCCGCTCCGGTGACACAGCGAGGGCCCGCCATGAAAGAGCTCGTATTCGCTCTCGAGTTCAAGGGCAGCGCGGCACCGGTCCAAGGCTCGGAGAATCACTTCGTGCCAACACCTCGGCGAATGGGCAAACCTTCCGTAGCACGTTGAAGCCGGAAGGGGTTCAGGCTGGCATCGAGCTTGCGGGGTGTGCTCGGCCCGAGTCCTCTGCCCGGGGTTCAGCGCGGCGCGGTGGTCTGGGAGATCACGGGCGGTGAGGGCCAGTTCAAGGGCGCCCAGGGGCTGATCACGTCGAGCTTCACCGTCGGGGCGCAGGGTGACGTCACCGACGACCACTTCGTTCGGCTCTTCCTCCCCTAGCGCCTATGGGCCTCGCGTCTCGGCCATCTCCACGAAGCGGCAGAGCGCGTTGATGAGCCGCATCTGCTCGATCGTCCGAGCGCGCGATTCGAGCAGGCGCGGACTGGCGACGATGTAGGCCAGGCACATCGCGCGCGAGACGGCGACGTTGAGACGATTGCGCGAGAAGAGAAACTCGAGGCTGCGCGGCACATCCTCGGCGCTGGAGGTCGCCATCGAGTAGAAGACCACCGGGGCCTCACGGCCCTGGAACTTGTCGACGGTGCCGACCGGCACGTCGGCCAGCCCGGCGGCCTGCAGCGCTTGGCGTAGCTGACGGACCTGGGCGTTGTACGGCGCGACCACCATGAAGTCCTGATCGCCCAGCGGTCGCGTCTGGCCTTTCGCATTCGTCCACGGTGCGCCGCGCACGGCGCCGATCTCGCGCGCGACCCGCTCGGCCTCCTCCGGCGCGGCGGCCACGTTGCCGACGTGCTCCACCGGCACGTACCGCAGTCCTGTCCCGAACGCCGTCCCCTGCCGGGCGACGTGCGGGAGCCCGTCGAGCCGACTCTCGTACACGATCTCGGAGACGAAGCGACAGACATCCGGATGCATCCGCCGCGTGCGATCGAGGAAGATCCCCATGTCGGGCGGCACGGTGGGATGCTCGCCGAGCAGGTGCTCCAGCACCGACGAGCCGGTGCCCTCCGGATGCGTCCCCTGCGAGACCTGGGCGAGCTGCAGCGGATCGCCGAGCAGGATCACGTTGCGAGCGGACGTGCCCATCGCGAGGGCGTCGGCGAGCGAGACCTGGCCGGCCTCGTCGATCACGAGCGTGTCGATGAGCGCGCCGCCGTCGAGATCGTGGTGCGAGAACAACCAGGCGGTCCCCGCCAGGAGCTGCACGCGCGGAGCCGCCGCCACGAGCTTCTTGAGGTCGCCGACGCTGGCGATCGAATTGCTCTGATACGCGGTCTCGGCGCTCCCGGCGCTGCATTTCTTGAGGCCGCGGAAGCTGACGCCTTCTTCGCCGGCCGCGCGCTCGATCTCGTCGAGCAGGTTGTGGATCGCCTTGTGGCTCGTGGCGGCGACCCCCACCCGGCGGCCGCGGCGGATGAGATCGACGACGATCCGGGCGCCCGTCCACGTCTTCCCGGTGCCGGGCGGGCCCTGGATGAAGAGGTAGCTCTCGTCGAGGGCGGCGGCCCGTTCGCGCTGCTCGCGGGGGTCCGTGGTCTGGATCGACTCGCGGAGTCCGCCCGTCAGCCGCGGCCGCGCCCGCGCGACGATGTCCTCGAGCGCTCGGTAGCGATGGTCGCCCGCCAGCACCGCGGCGCCGAACCGCGCCAGGGCGCTTCGCTGCGCCCGCGTGTCGTACGGCCCCGGCGGGATCAGCGCCGCCGGCGGCGGCACCGAGACCAGGCCCGGGCCGCGCCGCAGGACGAGCACGCCGGCCGTCTCGTCGAGCTCCTCGATCGTGCCGGCGCCCTTCCCGGTCGCCGGGTCCACCGGCGAGTCGCCCGGTGCCAGCTTGTGCTGCTGGGATGGAAAGGCGAACCGGTAGCCCCTGGCGCCGTGCGGCGCGCCGACGGGCGTGAGCCGACCGATCGCCTCGCCGTCGTCGACCAGCTCGTCGAGCGACATCTGACAGCGCGCGAAGAACCACCACCACGCCGGGCGCGCCTCACGCCGGTGGTACTCCAACAGCTCCGCCACCAGCCACCGCGGCGATCCGGGATCGGCGCCGTCCAGCAGGGCCTCGCGCAGGGCCGCGCGCTGGGCGTCGGTCTTCTGCCTGTCCTCGTCGGCCGGACGAGCGTCGGGGCCATCGGCCCAGGTGGCGTCGGCCGGCCGGTGGTCCACGAGCCAGTCGCGCAGCGCCAGCGTCGCGCGGCAGTCTTCCTCGTTGTAGATCGCGATCTCGCCGAGTAGCGCGGCCGCGCGTGTGTCCATCCACTGCTCGTAGGCCAGCACGGCGCGCGTGCCGCTCCGCACGTCGGCGTGGCGCTCGAAGGCCGGCAGCGCCTCGACGTCCTTCAGCGAGTATGCGGCCACGCCGGCCCGGAGGCCCTGGCGCACGACCGAGTGCAGATCGACGAATACCTCACGCCGCAGCAGCTCGTCCACCGCCTCCTCGCGCGTCGCATACACCCCCATCAGCTGCTTCAGCACGGTCGGCTCGTAGGCGCCGTAGTGAAAGACGTGCAGGTCGGGGTGCCGCGCCAGCCGCTCGTCGAAGAAGTCGATCAGCGTCTCGAACGCCTGCCGCTCCCCGGCCCGATCGTGCGCCCAGATCGTGCGATAGCGCCACGCGCCATCGTCGTGCGTGAGCAGGCCGAAGAGGAAGTGCAGCCCACGCGCCGGCTCCCAGAACGGATCGCCCTCGATGTCGAAGATGACGTCGCCGGGCGAGGGCCGCGGAAGCCGCGCGAAGCCGCGCTCCGGCTCGACCTCCAGCGGGTGCCAGATGAGGTCTCCCGTCGTCCGCCGGTGGAGCTGGAGCCCCGCCTGATCGCGCAGAGCCTCGAACGTGTGCGGCGCGACGTGGTCGACCCGCGTGTCCGGAGCCTGCGCGAGCTTCGCCAGCGTCTCGAGCCCCGCCGAGCGGAGCCGCGTGACCTGCCCACGCCGGATGCCGGCGACCAGCACCAGGTGGTCTTCCCGCACCCAGCGCTCGCCGCACACGTCGCGGAACTCGCACAGCGAGCAATGCTCCACCCGGTAGGGCTCGGTCGGCGCCGCCCGGCCGAGGGCGCCCAGGAACCCGGCGCGAACGCGACGGTAATAGGCGTCGAAGTCGGCGTGGCGCAGCGTGCGCCGCTCGCCGATGCCCAGCAGGACGTGCATCGCGCTCGGGGTGTCGTCCTGAATGGCGCCGATCGCCTCGCTGTAGAAGCAGAGCTGCAGCACGTAGGTGGGCTTCTCGGCCCGCGCGAGCTTGGCGTCGAGCGCCTCGTAGCCCCAGGCCCCCAAACTGGTGGGCCGCTCGACGCGCTCCAGGAAATCGGCGCGGCCCCGCCAGTCGCCCTGCACGAACGTCGCCTGGTAGATGATCTCGGCACCCGAGCGCATGGCGTCGACGGTGGCCCGCGCGGCGCCGTCGAAATCCCACCGGTCGGCGCCGATGACGTCGACGACTTGCCGGCCCTGGGCGCGCAGTGCCGCCAGGTAGGCGGCCTCGTGCTCTTCGCCCTTGCGGCGGAGAAGATCGCCATGGTCGTTCGGCACGTGCGGTCGCCGGCGGGCCCCGCGCGCGACTTCCAGCGCCAGCGTGGTGAGGTGCGGGCACTCGACGTAGTCGTTGAGGTCGGAGGGCGAGAGGACCAGGCGGCCGTTCGTCGCTTGCATCACGGCCCGTCGATTGTAGCGTCGGCTACCGCCGCACCGTCACATTCCGAGATAGGCCTTGCGCACGAGGTCGCTGTCGCGCAGCTCCTCGCTCCGGCCCTCGAGGACGACGCGGCCGGTCTGCAGCACGTAGCCACGGTCGGCCAGGTCGAGGGCGGCCGGCACGTTCTGCTCGACCAGGAACATGGTGAGGCCCTCCGTCTCGTGCAGGCGGCGCAGCGAGTCCATGACCTGGTCGACGAGGCGGGGCATGATGCCCAGGCTCGGCTCGTCGAGCATGAGGAAGCGCGGCCGCGACATGAGCGCGCGGGCGATGGCGAGCATCTGGGCCTCGCCGCCGCTCAGGGTCCCCGCCCGCTGCCCCGCCCGCTCGCGCAGCACGGGAAAGAGCCCGTGGATCCGCTCGAGCATCTCGCGCCGGTGGCCGGGATCGCCATTGCTGTAGCTGCCCAGGGTGAGGTTCTCGGCGACGCTCAACCGGCTGAACAGACGGCGGCCCTCGGGCACCAACGCCACGCCGAGCTTCACGCGATCGGCCGCGTCCACCGCGCCGATCGCCTGGCCGTCGAAGGTCACCTCACCCGCCTGCGGCGCCACCAGGCCCGCGATGGCCTTGAGGAGCGTGGTCTTGCCGGCGCCGTTGGCGCCGATGAGCGCCACCACCTCGCCCGGCTGCACGCGCAGCGACACGCCCTGGAGCGCACGCACGCCGGCGCCGTAGGCCACGTGGACGTCACGGACCCCCAGCAGGCTAGCGGGCGGCACGGCGCTCGCCGAGGTACGCCCGGATCACCTGCTCGTCGCGCACGACGGCCTGGGGCGCGCCGTCGGCGATCTTGACGCCGTAGTCGAGGACGACCACGCGATGGGAGAGCGGCATGACGACCTCCATCACGTGCTCCACCACGCAGATCGTCACCCGCAGCCGCTCGTGGATCCGCCGCACGAGCTGCACGGCGGCGGTCGTCTCCAGCGGCGTGAGGCCGGACATCGCCTCGTCGAGCAGCAGCAGCCGGGGCCGCGTCGCCAGCGCGCGAGCGATCTCCAGCCGCTTCTTGTCGGCCAGGGTCAGCGTGGCCGCCGGCATGTCGCCCCGGCCGCGCAGCTCGGTGAACTCCAGCAGCTCGATCGCCCGCGCGCGGGCCTCGGCGACGCGATTCGTACGCTGCAGCGCGCCGCACACCACGTTGTCCAGCGCGGTCATGCGACCGAAGGCCCGCACCACCTGCCACGTGCGCGCCACGCCGAGGTGACAGATGCGCTCGGGCCGGGCGTGGGTGATGTCGGCCCCGTCGAAGACGATGCGGCCGGCGTCGGGATGCATGTAGCCCGTGATGCAGTTGAACAGCGTCGTCTTGCCGGCACCGTTCGGGCCGATGAGACCGACGATCTCGCCGGCCTCGATGCTCAACGACACGTCCCGATTGGCGAGCAGGCCGCCGAATCGCTTGGTGGAGGACTCCAGGCTGAGCAGCGAGGCCATCGCGCTACGCCGTCGCCGAACGTCGCAGTCGCAGCCAGCGGCCCCAGGGCAGGGAGAGCAGCCCGGTCGGACGGAACGCCGCGATGACGATGATGATGAGCCCGTAGACGATCAG
>Ga0134124_10000930_pt1 | contig 23449 bp, 20 predicted proteins | sample KB304_FD_96880 | JGI IMG/M metagenome (GOLD analysis project Ga0134124, IMG submission 96880) | Terrestrial soil microbial communities without Nitrogen fertilizer from Kellogg Biological Station, Michigan, USA - KB3-0-4 | ecosystem: Environmental > Terrestrial > Soil > Unclassified ... | reverse complement strand
TGCGAGAGTCATTACCAACGGTCAGCAGCCCGTTCGCCTCTGTATCCTGATACATGGTCCGGAACTTGTAGATCCAGAATGGAATTCCGAAACGTCCCACCCGCTCCTGCCGAAAAAAAATCGGCCCTTTAGAGTCGGCCTTGATCCATACTGCTGCAAACAGGAAAAATGGCAACAGGCTGATGAGACCGGGGATTGCAACAAAAAGATCAAAAATTCGCTTTGCAATCATTCCAGAATATCTTTGACTGCCGCTATAACCCTAGATTGGTCCTCATCTGACATCTTAGTGTAGAGTGGAAGACTGACCGAACGCTCGTAGGCATGAACCGCGTGAGGAAAATCAGCGGATTTAAGGTTATAGAGGTCTCTCCAGTAGGAGTGCAGATGTAGCGGTTTGAAATGAACACTGCAACCGATTCCACGATCAGCCATAAGCTCTATAAAGCGGTTTCTGCCCATCTGGACTTCATCCAGAAGCCTTATGACATAGAGGTGCCAGGCATGCTTATCACCTTCCTGAGCATGAGGAGGCAAAATGAGCGGCAGCGATACAAGCTCCTTGTCATATCGATCAGCCATGGCGGCACGACGTTCGTGAAAAGCAGTAGCCTTCTTTAACTGGTGAATCCCTAGGGAAGCAGCAAGATCGTTCATATTGTATTTATAGCCCAGAGAAACAACTTCGTAGTCAAAGGACAAATTCGTCGAAGTATTGCGTTCAAAGATACTTTGATTGATACCGTGCAGTCGCGTCAACCGGCATCGTTGAGCCAAATCCCTGTTTCTGGAAACTATCATTCCTCCTTCACCGGTAGTCAAGGTCTTGGTCGCGTAGAAACTATAAACCGTTGCATCACTCTCTAATCCTCCTACCAGCGTTCCTTTGCAGGTTGTGGGGAATGCATGGGCTGCATCCTCAACTACTTTCAGATCATACTTTCGGGCAATTGAAAGTATCGCATCCATGTCACAGGCCAAACCGGCAAAATGAACCGGCATAATCGCTCTGGTGTGCGGTGTGATTGCGGCCTCGATATTCGCCGGATTCATATTAAAAGTGATTGGGTCGATGTCTACGAAGATCGGATCGGCCCCCAAATAGCGAACCACCTCGGCCGTGGCGGTATGCGTGTAGGTAGTTGTGATTACTTCATCGCCGGGTTTGATGCCGCAAGCCTCCAACGCCAGATGCAGGCCGTTAGTGGCGGAATTGACCGCAATTGCCTCAACTCCTGACCCGATGAACGACGCAAAATCTTCCTCAAATCTCTTGGTTTTCGGCCCGGAGGTCAGCCAGCCGGAACGGATCGAGTCCAGAACCTCGTTGATCTCATCATCACCGACATCAGGAAGAGCAAACGGAAGAATGAAAGACATTACACTCCTTTTCTTAACTTCTACAGTAGATTGTTCAAGACCGCTTAAGTCTAATTATAAAACCATTTTTCCACATATCAACGTAACGATTGAAGAGTTCAGGAATCCTTCTTCAGACAGACCTCATAGATCAGCATCTCCAACAGGGTTTCCCCCCTCCCCCCGCTCTTCAGCCCGACATCCAGCTCATGCAGCAGCGTAAAGATCTTGCGGAATTCAACCATCCGGAACTGCTTCGCCTGCTGCAGCATCCCTTTGAGAAAGTAAGGATTGATCTTGAGCCGTTTGCTGATCTCGTCCTGGGGCACTTTATCATCCAGCAGTTCTTTAAGCATCGTCAGCTGGCGAAAATGCCGGGCCAAAGCCCCCACCAGCGGAAAAAGCGCATCGGCGTCGCGGACAATCGTCTGCATCTGCCGCACCGCCCGGTCAAGGTTCCGGTTTCCGAGAGCATCGGCCAATTCGAAGGCGGTGTCTATTTTGGTGTCCGATGCCATGCTGCGGACATCATCGATCGTTATGACCCCTCTTTTACCCGAGTAGACCGCAAGCTTCTCTATCTGGGAGACCAGTTCGCGAAGACTGTTGCCAGTGTAGTAGACGAGCATGTCCGTCGCTGCCGCTTCGATCCGTTTCCCGGCCACTTCGGCTTCTGTCTGGATGAAGCGGGGAAGCTGTTCTTCCTTGAGCTTCTTGTACTCAACCAGATAGTCTGTCTTTTTCAGTTCCAGAAAGAATTTACGCCGTTGGTCAATCTTGCTTCCATGGAAAACCAGGCAGGTATCAGGTGATGGGGACTTCAGATAGGGGATAAGCTGTTCGAGTTGTTCAGCCTGAAGTTCTTCTGCACGCTTTACCAGGATGACCCGACGCTCGGCAAACATCGGCAGGGTCATGGCATTGTCAAGAATCTGTTCAGCCTTGCACTCCTTGCCGTAAAGGATGGTAAAGTTGAAATCCTTGAAATCGGGCGCTACCAGTTTTTCGACCAGACGCGCGACTGCACGATCTGCAAGGAACTCTTCTTCCCCGTAAATAAAGTAAAGGGGAGCTATCTCCCCTTTGGTGATCGATCTTTCAAGCTCTTCCGGTCTCATTAATCCTCTAAAATGCCTGGTTCATCCGGTTGACGGCTGTCCGCGCCACCTTCTCGCAAAGGGAAGATAGTGCGGCATCGCGGGCATTGCGCTGCAATGCGAGGTCTGCAGACGACGGGTACTCCTGGCGGACTGTTTCGGATGACTTCCAGATGACCTTTCCGCTCTTATTCTCTGCCAGCTGTATCTGTACAGTCATGACGGCCCTGTAAAGCATTGCCTTGTCCGCCGATGAAAAAGCCGCTGCTTCCAGTAAAAGAGACTCGATCTCTCCGGTAATGACAAGATCGGCATCCGAGGCCTCTACCTTGTTCCCTCCGGCAGCCAGTTCGTTTACAAAAGCAAGCCGCAGCTTTCCCTCTATCCCGGGTTGATAAGTCCTGTTGGCAAACATGCTGACAGAGATCTTGCGCTCCCTTATCAGGCCGGTTTCTCTTCCTGCCAGGGAATACCCGCAACCGGAGATCATTCCCAGAACCATGGCGGACAAGATGATAATTGAAAGCCGGCGCATATGCTACACCACGATATTCAGGAGCTTGCCCGGAACGTATATCACTTTTTTCGGGACCTTCCCTTCCAGGAACGCTGATACCTTCTCATCAGCGAATGCGAGCGATTTGACCGACTCCTCCCCTGCTTCGGCAGGAACAGTGATACGGCCTCTCAGTTTGCCGTTCACCTGCACCACGATAAGGAGCTCTTCATCGGCAGCAGCCTCCAGATCATAGGAGGGCCATCCTGCTTTTTCTATCCCCCCTTCATGACCGGTCTTTTCCCACAACTCTTCACAAAAATGAGGCACAAACGGGTAAAGCAGAAGAAGTGTACTCTCCAGAGCTTCCCTGAGAAGAGGGCCGTTTTCGGGAAGGTTTTTCGGGGTAAAGGAGTAGATGGCGTTCACAAGCTCCATGATGGCAGCTATGGCGGTATTGAAGTGAAAACGCTCGTCAATGTCCGAGGTAACCTTCCTGATGGTCTTGTGAACAACCCGACGGAGTCCCCTGGCCTCTTCGGACAGGCTTTCCACCTTTACCGGAGAAGTTGACGCAATAAACGGGAGGGACTCGGCGACAAGCTTCCAGAGACGGTTCAAAAAGCGGAAACTGCCGTCCACACCCTGGTCGTTCCAGTCGAGGTCTTTTTCCGGAGGTGCTGCAAAAAGCGAGAACAGCCGTGCGGTATCAGCTCCGTATTTTTCGATGAGCGCATTCGGGTCAACGACGTTGCCCTTTGACTTGCTCATCTTGGCGCCATCCTTGATGACCATTCCCTGGGTAAGCAGATTGGTGAACGGCTCGTCGACATTCACATAGCCGAGATCGCGCAGAACCTTGGTAAAAAACCGCGCGTAGAGAAGATGCAAAACCGCATGTTCGATGCCGCCGATATACTGGTCAACCGACATCCAGTATCCAACCTTCTCCTTGTCAAGGGCCCCCCCGGTATAATCGGGCGAGCAGTAACGGAGGAAGTACCAGGAGGACTCGACAAACGTATCCATGGTATCGGTTTCGCGGCGGGCCGGCTTGCCGCACTTCGGACAGTCGACATTAACGAAGGAGTCGAGCTTTGCCAGCGGGCTCCCCCCTTCTCCGGTAAAGGCAACATCAAGCGGGAGGACGACCGGCAGGTCCTTCTCGGGTACAGGAAGAGTCCCGCAGGAGTCGCAGTAGATGACAGGGATCGGGTTCCCCCAGTAGCGCTGGCGGGAAATCCCCCAGTCCCTCAGGCGAAAGTTGACCGTCTTTTTGCCGCGCCCCTCACCTTCAAGCCAGTCGGCTATACGCACCTTGGCATCGAGACTGTTGATGCCGTCAAACTGTCCGGAGTTGACCATGGTACCGGGCTCCGTATATGCAGAAGCCATACAGGCTGGATCAACCGGCTCCGTTTCCGGCTGAATTACGACTTTGATCGGCAGGTCATATTTCCTGGCAAACTCGAAATCGCGCTGGTCATGTGCCGGCACAGCCATAACCGCACCGGTACCGTAATCGGTCAGCACGAAATTTGCCAGATAGACCGGCATGCGCAGCCCGGTGGCAGGGTTCAGGCAGTAAGACCCTGTGAATACCCCCTCTTTTTCGAGATCTTCGGCTGTCCGTCTGACCTTTTCGGTACTCTTCACCTTCTGAATAAAAGCCTCGACCTCTCCTCTCCGCCCGGATGTTGCCAATGAGAGGGCCAGCGGATGCTCCGGAGCAAGCGACATGAATGTAGCGCCGTAGAGTGTATCCTGCCTTGTGGTGAAGACCTTTATGGCACCGCCGTTTTCAAGCGGGAAATCGATTTCGCAGCCGTAGCTCTTGCCGATCCAGTTACGCTGCATGACCAGCACACGCTCGGGCCATCCGGGAAGCTTATCGGTGCACTCGAGAAGCTCTTCAGCATAATCGGTGATCCTGAAAAACCACTGCTCCAGCTCCTTCTGGTTCACGTCGCTGTCGCAACGCCAGCAGGCACCATCCTCGACCTGTTCGTTTGCAAGAACGGTCTCGCAGGATGGGCACCAGTTGACAAAGGAGCTCTTCTTGTAGGCCAGTCCTTTGGCAAACATCTCAAGAAATATTTTCTGCTCCCAGCGATAATAGGAGAGGTCGCACGTAGCAAGCTCTCTGTCCCAGTCGTAGGAAAGGCCCATCCTCTTGAGCTGGCCGCGCATGTAATCGATATTTTCAGACGTCCACTTTGCCGGATGGCTCTTGTTCTGGATTGCCGCATTCTCGGCAGGCATGCCGAAAGCATCCCACCCCATGGGATGGAGGACATTGAAGCCCCGCATTCTCTTGAATCTTCCGACCACATCACCGATAGAGTAGTTCCTGACGTGCCCCATATGGATCCGCCCGGAAGGGTAAGGGAACATCTCCAGCAGATAGTACTTCTGCCTGGAGGTATCTTCCGTAACCTTGAAACTGTTCTCAGACGCCCATTTTCTCTGCCATTTAGCCTCGACAATCCCGGGCGAATATCTCTCTTCCACGTAGCTCCCCCTCAATTTACTGTTGATTCCAATACCGGATATTAAGGATTCATTCCTATAAAGTTTTTGAAAAACCCGGGTTGCTCAAAAATAGCCAGATCGTTGCACCCGCAGAAAGACCCGCGGAGGCGTAGCAGCGCTACGCCGCACAAGGCGGCTTTCGAGGACGGCGGCGAGGTGGCTGTTTTTCAGCAACCTGCTATTCGTACTCCGGCGGCTTGTGACACCTCTCGCAATTGCTGGCGTCCCTCGTTGAAAAAGCCATCTGGAAGCCATGGCAGGCTCCGCAGGACTTGCCGGTGTCCATGTCTCTCATCGTCACCGGTTTTCTGTTCGCACTTGACGGGATGATTTGGTAATGGCAGTCACTGCAGCGATAACCTCTCCCCATATGTACCTTATGACTGAATTTTACCGGTTCTATGTTCTTCTTCGGCGGGAAATCGTAATTGATCGACTTCAGCACGGGATGACACTTCTGGCAGTTATCCTTGACCGTGAATGCCTCTTTCCCGTTATGACAGAGCCCGCAAGAAAGACCCTTCTCCATATCAGCCATGGAATTGCGTTTGTTGTCCTCTTTAGGGACAAAAGTCTTGTCGTGACAATTGTTGCACCTGTATAAGGCAACATGAAACTTATGGCTGAAAACCGCTCCCGAGTCCCTGAACTTTATCTCTTTGACCGGATGACATTTGTCGCACGTACCTTTGACCGAAAAAGCCGTCTTGCCGTCATGGCAGGCCCCGCAAGAGGCACCCTTCTCCATCTCCGCCATTGTATGACGCTTCTTGTCCTTGCCCGTAGGGAATATGCCGTAGTGGCACTCGCTGCATTGGTACAGCCCGGTATGAAACTTATGACTGAACACCGTAGGCCCGGTCTCTTTCACTTCGAACCTGATCTCTTTGGTGGATTTGTGGCAGCGGCCGCAATCTCCCTTTACCGAAAACGCCAGGTAACCGTCGTGACAGGCACCGCACGAGCGATCCTTCTCCATTTCGGCCATAAGGTATCGCCTGTTATTATGGTCAGGGGTAAAGAAGGCATTATGGCAATCACTGCAGCTGTACATCTCGATATGCCTCAAGTGCGGAAATCTGGCATCAGCTGCAAACTGGATCTCCTTTACCGGATGGCATTTGCTGCAATCCCTGGCTACCGAGAAAGCAGTTTTACCGTCATGACATGCTCCGCAGGATTTTCCCTTCTCCATCTGAGCCATTGAATAGCTTTTTCTCTGGGCTCCTGTTGTAAAAATCTTGTTGTGGCAGTCGTCGCACTTGTACATGCCCAGGTGAAAGGAGTGGCTGAAGTCGACCTTGGCTGCAGAGGGGATAATAAAAACCACGTCCTTCGTGCTGTTGTGACACCTGTCGCAGCTCCCGGTCACACTGAAAGCGATGCCCGCATCGTGGCAAGCCCCGCAAGAGCGATCCTTCTCCATATCCCCCATGGTATACCGGCGACTCCCTTTCCCCCCGGTGAAAATACCGCTATGGCAATCCACACATATATACATCTTCTTGGCCGGGTCAGTATGTATCTTGTGGCTGAAGAGGGCAGGAACCCCTTTGAAAACTACATCGGGGCTTCCCTTGTGGCACTTGTTGCAGTCACCCTTTACAGAAAAAGCCTCTTTTCCGTTATGACATCCGCCGCATGACCGGCCCGACTCCATCTCGGTCATCAGGTATCGCCTGCTGTTGGGGCCCGCCACAAAAAACCTGTTGTGACAATTTCCGCACTGATAGCCTGCCCCCAGATGGAAATCATGGCTGAACCTGGCATCGGCATCGAAATTTATATCCTTGACGGTATGACACTTCCTGCAGTCGCCTTTTACGCTGAAAGCCGACTTTCCGTCGTGGCATCCCCCGCATGACAGGCCGCTCTCCATCTGCTTCATGGTTACGTGAGGGTTTTTGCCGTCTGCCTTGAAGAGTCTGGTATGACAGTCAGAACAGGTAAAGAGTGTAAGATGGAACTTGTGGCTGAATACGGCAACACCGAAATCGGGGATACTGATTGAAATCTCTCTGGTCTTATGGCACAGAGAGCATTCGTTCAGGCCAAAAGCGCGCACCGTGTTGTGACACATTCCGCACGATTTTCCCGTTTCCATCTCCGCCATGGTGACAACCGGGTTTTTCTCTCCGATCTTGTAAACGGAGTTATGGCAGAGAGTGCAGTTGCTGCCGAGTTTTTTCAGGTGCGGTTCATGAGGAAAAGGTATATTACCGACACTCGCAGTTTTGATCGACGCATTCTTGAAATCTTTTGCAACTGCCGCCATCGGCAGAAGGAGTAGCATGAGTGCAGGGAGCAGAAGGCGTTTCACTGATATCTCCTTGGCCTTCATCTACACTATTTTAAGCAGCTGCTTTGCTACTTCAAGAATTCTGTTCGGCTGGATCGGCTTGGTAATATAATCATCGGCTCCCAGAGCAAGAGCTCTCTGTCGATCCTCCTGGGCGCCTTCGGTCGTGATGACCACGATCGGTATCCCCTTATGCGTAGCATCCTCCCGGACAAGGCTGATCAGCTTGAGACCGTCCATGACCGGCATATTGATATCCGTGAAGATCATATCGAATTTCTCCGCCGAGACCTTCTTCAGACCATCTACGCCATCACCGGCCTCTACGATCCTGACCCCCCTGATCCTCTTGAGCGCAAAAGAGATGAGCTGTCTCATGGTGGGAGAATCTTCAACTATAAGAATATTGAAATCTGCCATATTAAAACCCCTCCAAGGATAGTGTAAGCGTGCTTGCTACTTTGTCAGCAGATCTATAAAACCCTGAATGGTGGAGAGCCTTCTCTCCGAATCCGAATAAAGCCTTGCTCCGAAAATAGCTGTAGCCGCATGTCCTGCAAGAAGGGTAAACAGCTCATAATCGACCTGTGCAAACTTCTCTTTCTGAATCAGCAGCTTGTAAATTGCAAGGACACCGATGACATGATCCTTTATCTTCAGCGGTACACATACCATGGGGCTGAGCAGATCACGTTTGTAAGTCTCGATATCTTCCGCAAAGTAACTCTCCCCGCTCTGGAGAGTCTGGCCTATGAGACCGCTTCCAAGCTTGATGGGCGGTATATCTTCCCGTTCAAGCCCTTCACAGGCGACAGCCCTCAGGTCGCCGGTCTTTTCATCGAGGAGCATCAGAGAAAACTCCTCCGCGCCTATCAGATTTATGACAATCTCCATGATTATCTGCAGGACCTCTTTGAAATCAAGGGTCGAATGAAGCTGATAACTCGCGATATAGAGATTTGCCAGGTTGTTGTTCTCGGCTTCAATCTCGATATACCGGTTGGCAAAGTCCTCATTCTCATCTTCGACCTTGCGTATCCGGTCGAGAATATCCTGTTTCTCCTGTTCAAGCTCCTTGATCCGGGTGATAAGAGCCTGATCAGCGCCAGCGCCACCCGAGCTTCCGGACATTGAGTTCTCAAGCTCAAGAACGCGATATCTCAGTCTTTCGTTCTCACGCAGAAGGTCATGAGTAAACTCGGCCCCCTTCTTGAACGCCTGCAGAAACTCTTCTGCCTTGCCTCGATATCCTGATTCTTCTTCAATCATCTTTTCTACCTCCTCCTATCATTTACTGGAAGTAAACCCGCAGAACTCCATTATTTTTGCAGCCATCTGATCCAGATGGACCACTTTATCAACTACACCGGTAGCAATAGCCTCACGAGGCATGCCAAAGACAACTGACGATTCTTCCGCTTCTGCGATGACTCCGCCTCCGGCCTCCTTGACACGCCTTACCCCCTGGCTTCCGTCGTTCCCCATGCCTGTGAGTATGACAGCCACGACACGTGGTCCGTATACGCGTGCAGTTGAAGCCAGCATGGCATTAACGGAAGGAGCATACTTTTCATCCTTCGCCGGGGGCTTGAGCCTTACGATAACCTGATCCCTCATCTGGGTAGCAACCATATTGAAACCGCCCGGGGCTATAAGAACAGTGTTGGTCCTTACCTGTTCGCCGTCAACAGCCTCCCTTACCTCGAAAGGGAACATCCTGTTAAGCCTCTCTGCAAAAGTCCTGGTAAAACCGGCAGGCATATGCTGAGAGATCAGAACGGCAAACGGGAGCACTCCGGGCAGCTGTGACAGAATCTTCTGCAATGCCGGCGGCCCACCGGTTGAAGATCCGATTGCAACGACTTCAAATCTCTGTGTCACGCCACGCGGGAGTTTTACTGTTTTTCTTACCGGAAGATTCTCCTCCTGGAGCAGAGTTTTTGTCCTGCTCCTGAGCTCTTTAAAATTGAGGTTCAGAAGTGTTCCCACCTTCTGCTGAAGCTCGTCGCGAATATCAAGAAGCTGATCGGAAAGGGGACGGGACGGCTTTGCCACGAAATCTACCGCACCAAGTTCAAGAGCCTTGAAGACCCTTTCATCCTCGCTGTGAGAACTTACAACTATAACCGGAGTAGGACAGGCGGTCATGATGATCCTGAGAAGCGTGAAACCGTCCATTCCGGGCATCTCAAGATCGAGGGTTATCAGGTCCGGACGAAAGTCCATAGCCTTCCTGAGCCCTTCTTCACCGTTAATGGCATAGCCGACGACCACTACCCCCGGAATCTCTTCGAGAAGCTTTATGATCGTCCGCCGGCTGTAGGCTGAATCATCTATAACCAGAACCCTGATATTTTTCAATGATGATCTCCATCGCTGTGATGCGGTTTTTCATAGACCATATCGTTCTTGAAATGCCTCAGCTTGAAAGCAGTGGTGATGTTCATAAGGGATTCAGAATGGCCGAGCAGAAGGAACCCCCCTGGTTGCAGCGTACTGTAGAAATTCTCTATGACCCTCTTTTTGGCAAGCTGATCGAAATAGATAATGACATTCCGACAGAAAATAATATCCATTTTCCCGAGGAAGAGAAACCTGTTCTGATCATAAAGATTGAGCCTGCTGAAGGTCACAAACTCCCGTATCCTGTCGGCTACCCTGTAGCCGCCATCCTGCTCATGAAAGTAACGGCTCTTGTAAAGAGGTTCGGTAACCCTGAACGAGGAGTTGCCGTAAACCCCTTTACGCGCCTGGTGCAGGACACGCTGGCTGATATCCGTACCGATTATCTCTATCTTCCAGCCTGCAAGTTCAGGCCTTTCAAGAAGAAGTATCGCAATGGTATACGGCTCTTCACCTGTAGAACAACCGGCACTCCAGATTCTCAGGATTTTTTCGGAACATGCTCCTTTCTTGAGGACCATTTCAGGGATAATCTCGTCAGTGAATGCCTTCAGCTGAAACGACTCACGAAAGAAATATGTCTCGTTCGTGGTAAGAAGGTCCATTATATCGGAGAGTTCCTGATCCCTGTTCTGGTCATACCTCAGAAAGTAGTAATAATCATGGAATGTCGCGAGCCTGTGGTGCACAAGCCTGGGCGAAAGGCGCCTTTCGAGCAGAAATCTGTTGTCATCGGTAAAATACAGACCACTGTAGTTATATACGAGATCACGCAGGAGCCTGAACTCCTCGTCCCCCATCTTTATGTCTGAATCAGCAAAGAACAGCATCAGTACCTTTCTGAAGTCAGTGTGAAAAGGTATGCGGCTACCCTGGCTACCTCTTCGTCAGGATCACTGGAAGAGTTGCGGAGAATTCCGGCAGCCCTGGCAGGATCAATCTGGGCCAATGCATTCATTGCGGCTATTCTAAGCATTCCTGAAGAAGAGCTTGTAAACTGCTCGATCCTCTCAAAAGACAACGGTTCACGACGCTGTCCAAGGCTCTTTATTACGGCCGCCTGAACCCTCTGGGACGAGTCCCCGAGCGCCAGCAGAAGATACCCCGACTCATCAATGAATCCGCTCCAGCCGAGAGCGGCGGCTGCTGCCAGTCTTACATCCGCTTCCTCATCAGCAAGCGCCATGAAAAGTATCCCTGCTGTTTCCGGGGCCCTCAACTCTCCGAGTGTCGCTATAGCCTCTCTCCTGACAAGAAAATCCTCATCCTTGCTCAAAAACCTTAGATGGGTTATATCTCTCAAGGCGCCGAAAAGCCTTACCGCCTGCAGACGACAGTCCGGATTGTCAGACTCTGACAAATGGATGGCCGAACCTGAAACGCTCTCCCTTGAGACTGTTGCAAGCTTGACCAGTGCGGCAGTCCCCCTGTGTCTGACCTCGTGATTTTCATCATTGATCAGCCGGACGAGAACCGGTATGAGTTCCGTCATCCCCGCCTTGCCGACGGCTTCTGCTGCCAGAGCCCTGACCATCGGGGAAGGATCTCCGAGCCCTTCGGAAATGATGCTTCTGCACTCCGGAAGCTTCAGCTCCCCGGAGAGATGAACTATAACGCAGCGTCCCTCTTCATCACCCGAGACAAAGCGTTCGGCAAGGAAAGGACCTGCCGCCCCCCCTGTTTCACGAAGTGCTTCCAGCGATTCCTGCTGAACATTCTCATCCCTGTAACCTTTCAGCAGGACATCGAGAGCCCGCGGATCGCCCACGATACCAAGAATGGCAATTGAGGCGGACCTGACTTTCCGGTCACTGCTCTCACGCATTGCCATCAGATACTCGACCGCTTCCGTACCGGCCAGGGCTTTGAGGCTCAGACCGATCTGATTTGTGAGATCGACCGAGGCCGACCTCAAGCGGATCATGTCCAGTGCCGTAAGTGCCGCCTCTCTGACGTTTCTTGCCCTGTCGCTCAAACCGTTTATCAGCAACGACACGGACCCGATATCGCCTATTACGCCCAGACATTCAAACAGAGCTTTCTTCAGGAGCGGGTCACCGGCGAGCGGGGTTATCGAATCCAGCGGCACGGGGCTGCCGATCTTTACCAGAGCTTCCAGTATTGCGTAACGTATGAGCAGGTCATCCCTGTCGAGTTTCTCCAGAAGCGACGGGAGTGAGCTCGGATCTCCTATCAGCCCCAGACTCTCTGCAGCTGCTGCAGCTACGTTCGAATCGTTATCGGAAAGGGCGCTGGTAAGATGGGGAATGCTCGAAGCAGAGCCTATCCCTCCCATGATATCGACTATGAACTTCCGGATGCCGGGATCTTCATTGGCAAGATGCTCCACCAGGAGAGGGATCATCTTCTCGCCGACAGACTGAAGTACTTCCACCACAGAGTTTCTGAGACCGGCATTCCCCTGCACTGTCAGCAGCGAGATCAACTCTTTTGCCAGCTCATCTCCGGGAGATACCGAAAGAATGAGATCAACAGCCTCCTTCCGGACCCTCCAGCTCTCATCTCCAAGAGCCGACACGGCAAGAGGTTTTATCTCACTGAACGGAAAACCCGAAAGAGCGGAGACGGCAAGCCTTCTCTCCTCTTCATCGGCAGACTTCAGCCTGTTCAAAAGGTCATTTAGCGCTTCCACCGGTCACCTCATAGTCCTGAGCGATTCCCATCTCCCGCTTTTTCTGGGTTATCAGTTCCGAGACCGCTTCTTCAAAAAAATCTACGGGATAAGAAGCGGCCTCCGGCAACCGGCTCTCATAAATGGCACGGCCGTCACGGATTTCGATGCCGAGACATTCGTCAATCTTTCCGGTCCTTACTGCTTCTTCAAGTTCAGCCTCCCGGTAGAGCGAGATATCTGAAACAATACTCCTGGCAAGCCGCCTCGCCGATCGGTAGGCTTCGTCGGTCAGATCCCTGACTTCTGCCGGCTGATCGGCCATAAGCTCTTTTCTGACTTTTTCCTGATCATTAGCCTCTTTGGTAGTAAAAGACGTCGCAGAGGTGTCGATCTCTTTTTCGGTTTCCGGGGCGCCATTAGCCGACTCAACCTCTTTTGCATCGGATGCAAGCCGGTAGATCATCGGAACCAGTGAATCAGGAATATGATGCTGCTCGATGTAATCATCCGCCCCGTACAGGGTCTGGGGAGAACGTTTATACTTCGTCTTGTCGTAGATTGCCGCAAGAAGGATTATCTTTACTCCGGCCGTCCTCGCATCAGCTCTTAGCGCCTCACTGACCTGAAAACCGTACATGGTCGGAAGAGCCACATTGAGAAGCACGACATCCGGTCTGAATCTGAAGGTAAGATCCAGGGCCTCCTTCCCGTCATGACAGGAGATTATATCGAAAGGTTCGGGCGCCAGAACTTTCTGTACGGCAGCACAGAACTCGGAACTCTCATGCGCCATAAGCACACTGAGCCTTCCGGAATTCGCACTCTTTTCGGCAGCCAGCCGAAAAACGGAAGAACATCTGCTGCATCGCAATTTGATACCGGAACCGCTGACCTTTTGTTCGTCAAATCTGAACCTGGTCCTGCAGGAAGGACAACTGATAAACATTCTGAACATCACTCCTTAGAATCTGGAAACGGCAAGCTATGTCAACGCTCCCAGGGCATTTACTTCGTGGGTAGAGAGGAGCCTGTCGATATCTAGCAGCATGACCAGGACATCCCCTGACAGGCATACTCCAAGAAGGTGGTCGGCTATAAGGCCGTCAGATACCGCAGGCGGAGGTTTTATGTCACTTACGGGCACAGTTATCACCTCGGTAACATCATCAACAACCAGACCGATGGTCTGAGTTGAGAGACGGACTATAAGGAGCCTTGTAGAGGAAGCTTCATCTCTGTCAGGCATCTCGAATCGCTTGCGCAGGTCGACCACAGGTATGACGGAACCTCTCAGATTTATCACCCCGTCAATAAAAGGAGGAGCTTTCGGGAGAGTGGTCAGCCGCTGTGGGCGTATGATCTCCTTTATTCTCATGATATCGACAGCATAAAGATCATCCATGAGACGGAAACAGGCGATCTGTATCTCGGTTACACTGTTCATTTGCACCCTCTCGATTAAACTGCCTTGATCGTAATCTGCTTCGTTCCTCTATTTTTTCGGCAGCAGGCCGCTGATCACATCAATTATTCTTAACGACTTGAACGGCTTCGTAATGTAGGCATCAGCACCTACCTCAGCCCCTCTGGCCTGGTCGGCAACACTCTTTTTGGCAGTAAGCATGACTATCGGGATATCCCTGGTGTCAGGATTCTCTTTTATCCTGCGGCAGACCTCGAAGCCGTCGATGCCAGGCATCATGATATCAAGCAGAATAAGATCCGGCCTGTTCTTCTCAATCTCGCTCAAGGCGGCAAGCCCGTCCCTTACCCCGGTCACCTTGTACCCTTTGGAGGAAAGCAGAATGGATTCCAGTTTCAAAAGACTCTCTTCATCTTCGACGATCAATATATGGTGATTTTCCATGAGCATTTTTCCCCGGTAACAAGAGACGCCTCTTTATTTTTGCAGCTGTCAGAGTAAGTGCAAAAAAGCGGATTCAGTTAATGCCGATATCGAGAATCGTGTCGAGATTGAGCAGTATGAGCATCCTCTTGTCGAAACGTCCGAGTCCCTTTACAAAATCCCGGTCAATACCGTCAAGAACAGCGGGAGGGTGCTCGATATCGGCCTTGTTGATTTTTGCCACCTGAACCACCTCGTCTACCAGGACCCCGCAGAAACCCGCATCCTTCCTGAGAACAATGACTCGCTCCTTGCCGGTTCGTTCGCCTGCAGGGAGGGCCAGCCTGAGACGCATATCCATGATCGGGATGATCACTCCGCGAAGAGATATGACTCCGGAAATGAATTCGGGCATTCTCGGCACTTCAGTTACTTCCCGCGGTTTGATGATCTCTTTGATAGCCATGATATTGATGGCATACTCTTCATTTGCGACCCTGAAGCAGAGATACTCTTCGAGATCTCCGGAAGCGGTCGGAAGTGCGCTGTAAAGAGATGTCTCCCCGGATTCGGCAGACCACTCCCTTCCGGAAATGATCGTTGCAAGTGGATCATACCCCGCCGACTTCACCCCGGATGAAGGTGGCGTAGCGGCCGGATACGGATGAACGGGCTCCTTTGTCGCGGCCGGAAGAACTTCATCTGCAGTCAACCGCTGCGGTGACCTCCCGGGCAGGTCCGCTTCGAAGAATTCAGGAGATGTTTCAAACATAAGTTCACTGCTGAACTCACCCTCCTCCACCTGAACCTCTGTCACGCAGTTTGTCAATACTTCTTCGCCGGTCTCCCCGGCAAGGGCGGCACTCTCCTGGAACTGAGGACCGTTTTCACAGGGCTGTTCTTCGAAAAGCTCGCCAACACTCTCTGCCCGCTCAAAAGCAGCGGAAGGAGCCTCTTTTTTCACAGACTCGGATTTCTTGCGTATCTCGGCTAGGTTCATGGCTTTCCAGTCCAGATCAGATTAATAGTTCCGATGCAACCGATTCTACTATGGCAGCATCTATGAGTGCGGCATCATTTCCGTATCCCTCGAGGATCGCATTGGTCGCAATCAGGTTGATGCGCCTGGGCACCCCTTCTGAAAGCTCGAAAATCCTCTGAACGGCATCAGGTGAAAAAAGTCCGGCTCCTCCACCCGCGGTTTCAAGTCGAAAATCCAGGTAATCCTGTACATCATCCATCTCGAGCGGCAAGAGGTGGAACTGCATGGTGATCCGCTGCCTCAGGGGTTCATAGACAGGGTTTTGCAGCATGCTGCGCAGTTCAGGCTGCCCCATAAGGATAACGGTCAAAAGGTTTCTGTCGTCCAGCTGGTAATTGGTCAGGAGACGTATCTCGTCAAATATCTCCCTGTCGGGCACAAGCTGCGCCTCATCGACTATCAGTACCGGAGAGACTCCTTCATTATGAAGTACGAACAGGGCATCGGCAATCTGGTTGAGCAGTGACTCCTTGTCATCTGCAGGAGCCACCGGAGAGAGTGATCTGGCAATACTCCGCAGGAATTCGACCGCTGAAAGGCGCGGATTCACGATAAAACAGAATCGGTACTCGTCTCCGAGAGAGTCCATGAGCGCCCGTGAAAGGGTCGTTTTACCACACCCTATCTCTCCGGTCAGCAGCGCTATCTCCCTCTCCTCGGCAACATATTGCAGCCTGGCAAGCGCCTCCCGGTGTCCCTTGCTGAGATAAAGAAACCTCGGGTCCGGTGTTTTGCTGAAAGGGCGTTCCTTCATGCAGTAGAAATCATTGTACATGACTGTCAGACCTGTCCTCCACTCTTGGTAACCTCATGGATAATCCCGCTGACGTCAAGAACGAGAATAGTTCGCTGGTCTCCGAGGTCCGCTGCCCCTGAGATCCCTTTCAACCCTTCAAAAAGGGCGCCCAGCGTCTTGATGACGATATCCTGCTGTCCGAGAAGATCGTCTACCATAAGACCGAGTCTCTTCTCTGCAACGCCTACTACTACGACAAAATAGCTGTCAGTCTCTATCCGTTTCGCATCCGGATGAAAAAAACTGTTCAGCCTGAGGAGTGGGAGCGTACTCTCCCGGAGCTGCATCACCTCTTTGCGCTCGACAGTAAGAATGTCTTTTTTCTCGAGCATGAGCGATTCAAGTACGGATGTTATCGGAAGAGCGTAATAGCGGTCCGCAGAGGATATAATCAGAGCCTTGATTATTGCCAGGGTTATCGGCAGCGTTATGGTCATCCTGCTACCCTGACCTGATATGCTTTCTACATCCACCATCCCGCTGACAGCTGCGATGTTGTTCTTGACCACATCCATCCCGACACCGCGTCCCGAAACTTCAGTGACAGACTCGCTGGTCGAGAATCCCGGAAGGAAGATGAGATCGATGGTTTCGCGATCTGTCAGAAGATCGGCCGGAGAGATAAGTCCCTTTTCGACTGCCTTTTTCCTGACCTTATCGAGTGCTATCCCCCTGCCGTCATCCTCGATCTCGATAACTACGTGATTTCCCTTCTGGTATGAAGACAGACTGATAAGGCCGCGCTCCTCCTTGCCAGCCGCACGCCGCTCTTCGGGAGGCTCTATGCCGTGGTCGATCGCATTGCGTATAATGTGCATCAAAGGATCGGAAATATCCTCCATGATAAGCTTGTCAAGTTCGGTATCCGCACCGAAAGTCTTCAGTTCGACTTTTTTCCCCTGCTCTCTGGATATTTTCCTGACGATCCGGCCCATCTTTTCATAAAGCTGGCCGACCGGGATCATCCTGATCTCCATAACTCCCTTCTGCAGCTCGTTAAGCCGCCTCTCAAGCCCCTTTGCCGCCTTGATCAGCTCGGAAAGGACCGTTGAGTACCCTTCCTTCCGCAACTTTTCGGAGATATCGTTTATTGTCGAGTGAGACAGTACCAGCTCTCCAACGATGTTCATCAACTCGTCAAGCTTTCCGATATCTACCCTGACCGTCCTGCTCATGCTCTTTGCCGTCATTGAAGATTCAGGCGCTGCCGGTGATGGTGCCGAGTCCTCTGTTTCCGGCTGCACAGCAGTGACGGGCTGTGACGTTCCCTGGCCGGCTGAAGATTTGGCGCCTAATACTTTTACCGTTGCATTTGAGTCGGCGACAAGTGCGGCAATCTCTTCGAACCCTTTGGCAGAGGCGTAAAGCAGCTCGAAATCGATCGAGGACTCTATATTTGATCCGACGCTCGGAAGAGTGCTGATCACTTCCCCCAAGCGCTTGAGGGACTCGGTAAGTTCGGCAAGATCCTGATCAAAGGTCGAAAGGGAGAATGAAGCCAGCACCGAGTAAATGCATTTTGACTTCTTCACGCTCTCCAGCAGCCGGTGCTCCTCATATTCGGTAAGAGCATTCATCATCGAAACCGGAAGCCCCAGCGCGGCAAGGAGCGAATCGCTGTCAGATTCACCCGGACTGGTTACGGAACGGTCAATGCGGGCAACCAGCTTTCCGATATCCGGATCTTCTCCGCCTCCGTCAGCCAGATTCCTTATCAACAGCCCGAGCGCCTCAAGCGAGTCCATGAGGAGCGTCATCACATCTGCACTGAGTTTGACCTTGCCGAGCCTCAGAGAGTCCAGAAGGGTCTCAAGATGGTGGGCAAGCTCCTGAACAGTAGTGAACCCGAACATCCCTGCGAGGCCCTTCAGTGAATGGGCTCCCCTGAAGACCGAGTTAAGAGAATCCGGATTGCACTCCCCGTCTTCGGAGATGTCACTCATGACTCCGAGATCAGAGCAGAGATGGTCAAGTATCTCTTCAGCCTCGGCAAGAAAATCCTTCACTGCTTTGCCTGTCAAATCATTTGCGTCAGACATGTCAGTCTCCATAATTGCTTTGCGCCGGTGGTTAAACATATCAATCGGAGGGGCGGATCATGACCCGCCCGATCGGGTGACGCATGCGTCGCCCTGCGTTCAGCCTATATACTTGACGATCAGCTCCTGAAGCCTTGCGGGACTGATCGGTTTCACCAGATACTCGTTTGCCCCGAGTGAAAGCCCCTTCTCGACATCCTTCTCCCTCCCTTCCGTAGAGATTATGAAAAGGGGAGTATTCGTGTAGCTGGAATTTTTGCGTACATAGCTTATAAGCTCAAGGCCGTTGATATCAGGCATATTGATGTCGGTGATGATAAGATCGACCTGTTCTCTGGGGAGAAGCCTCAAAGCCTCGAATCCGCTTGCTGCCTCTACAACCTCGTAATCACCGCACGCCTCGATCGTAGATATCAGGAGCGAGCGCATCGTTGCGGAGTCTTCAGTGACAAGAATTCGCTTCATGCAACCTCCGGTCGTCTGCTTTTCAGCCTTTGGGTCAATAGTGCTTTTTCCATTGCAACTCCTGCCTGAGAAAGAAAAATTTCCAGTGAGTCAGTATCTCCGAGCGGCTTGCCGTCAGACAGATTGTCTCCGTAAAGAATCGCGACGACTTCTCCTTCGTTTATCAGGGGCCCCAGAAAGACTTCCGAAGGCGTTCCGCCGATCTTCCCGAAAAGATAGTCGTTCCACGCACCCCGGCCGGGAGCGGTCTTCAGCGACACCCTTTCCTCGAATACCGGGGTAAACAGTGATTTTTCGTCAACGGGTATCTTCAGGCTCCTGACCGCCTTGTCAGCGGATGAATCTCGGGTCTCTATGCCGAACTGCCCTATGCCTACTATATGAGTCTGCTTGACAAGGAAAATCACGGACCGTCCCACAAATTCGGATGCGAATCTGAGCAGGAGAAGTATGACTCCCCCCCCCAGAGCAGGGTCATTCAGCTCTTCCAGCATCCCGCGCAACTTGGATATCCCGGTACTCGGCACAACCGTTGAAGAGTGCTGATCTCCGATATCACCCAGTTCAAGTCTCAGCTCATCGCCGAGATTCACATCAGTGGCCGGGTTTTCTTCCTTGGCCCCTCTCGCTGCCCTGTCAAGCGCCCCGGCTATCTTTGCCGCAAAGAGTCCTGACACATCCGGTTCGGAAAGTTCGCTCAGCCTCGGCTTCAGCATGAATTCGGCGCCGGCCTCGCGGATCCTGCGCTCGGCATCGCTGTTCCGGTAATCCGACATCACGAGAACGGAAAGTTCGGGAAAATTGCTGTTAATCAGCTCGAGAAGCTCAAGCCCGCCAAGTATCCCCGAGCCGTCCATCCGGGGCATTATCAGATCGAGGAGCACGAAAGGCCTGCGCCCTTCCCTGAACAGGGTGTCAATCGTTATCAGCGCATCCTCGCTTCTGGCAAAGGTGAAAACCGAGTTGCCGGAGCCGGTCAGAAGGTCCGACAGAAAATCGCGAACAGCCTGGTTGTCCTCGACAATGACGATCTCGTGTTCACAAGACGCAACGGTTTCAGACGACTGCTCCGGTTTGACCTGCGGAGGTTCCGCCTGCTCTTCATCAGCCGGTTCGGGATGAGGCAGGTACTCGTCATCAAGGGAGTCCCCCCGGTGCCTCTTTTCATCTATGATCCTGGAGCCTTCCATGGCCAGGAACTGCGGATTGAGCCCCTGTTCGAGCATGAACTGAAGCGGGTCTATCTTCGAGTCATCGATCGTTTCAACGTCGTCCTGGAGTTCGAACTCGAAATTCCCCTCATCCCACGAGAAGAAAGAGTAGACCACCCTTTCGATCTGCTCGCGTACGACCGACTCGATCTTCTCCGCCGGGATACTGAACTTCTGTATCAGGATCGTCCCGAGCCTTTCCCTGTAGGCCCCGGCCTGCTGCGCCTGAAGCGCCTTGTTGAGGCACTCCTGATCCACGACCTTGCGTTTGAGAAGTTCCTCGCCGAGGTAATACTTGATGGTGCTGGAGGTCGCACGGATAACCTGACCGAAGCGAAAAACGACAACACCCTGCCGTCCCCTGCTCTGGAGAGTCAGAACCCCTGATTTCCGGCTGAGACTTACAATCTGCAGTATCTCGCCAAGTCCCAGGTCTGCGAGGTTGCCAACAAGACTCATTAAATACGCCCCTGAAACGGATTGCAGGTGGTAAATTACGCTATCATACCCGACAGGAGACGCTTCGTAAAGGTTTATGAGAGGTTTATGAAAGAGGAAATTTCACTGGCGCATATTCATGCCCACTCCCGTAATCACTCAACGCCCCCATGGCTCTTCAACAGCTTGACAATCTCTTTGGACCCCGCCTTCAGGGCAATCCCCAGGGCCGTCTCCCTGGCGAAGGTGTCCCTGATGTTGAGCTTGGCCCCGGCCCTGATAAGCACCGCCAGGACCTTCCGGTTGTTGCTGCTTGCCGCATTCATGACTGCCGTAAAAGCGGCATCGGTGTTAAACAGGTCGTCAAGGGCCAGCTTGACGGCATGATTGTCCCCGATGCGGTAGTTGCGGGCCGTGTAGCCGTGGTTGGGATGGGCGGCGCCCGGAAATTGCTGGTGGTCAACAGGCTGAGCAGCGTCGGGGAGGCATACTCCACGCTGGTGTTGCTGGATTCGTCGTCGCCTTCCTCGCTCTCGCCCTCTCCGGAAGCACTCTGCATTTCAGTGAGGATGGTGCGTTTGTCGGCCACGCTTATGGGCAGGCCGAGAACGGCATCCCGGGGGCGGATCACGTTCCGGAGCGGCTGCCGTACTGCCGGCTGCCCTGGCAGCAGTAAAGGGAAAGGATTTCGTACCAGAGCCATTGGTCCAGATACCGTCAAGCCGGTCGAAATTCCTGCTGGCAGCGGCTGCGGAAAAGAGTGCCCTGTTGCCGGTCCGCTGTCAATGGCAAAGCAGGGCTAGAGCTTTTTCCCGTTTTGCGCCTGGCGCCGTTGCCGCGGTCAGCCGCGCGACTCCCGCAGCAATAGAAACGCCAGGTGCCAGGAGCAGTGCTGGGCTAGGAAATAGAGCCACTGGTACATGTCGAGCAGCCCCAGATTGTACACCGACATCCGGAAGCTGCAGAGCCTCCCTTCACCCGTTCCCATCCTCTGCAGAAGCCCCAGGCACTCCCCGTGCTGATTGCTAAGCAGAGCCCGCGCCTCCGTCACCGGCTTCGTGCCGGTGGGGATCATGTGGCCGGGCGGCTCCCAGGGGAAGGCTGCAGGAACAGCAATGGGGGCCAGGCGCGAGAGGTCGCTCTCCCCGGGCAAGAGCGGCTCAGTCCGGGCCCGGTGCAGGGCAGTTGCCACCCCTTTAGCGATGGTGAGGAGGAGAAAGTGGTTGGCCAGGGAGACGTGTTCCAGATGTTCGGCTATTGTCCAGGCGCCGGGATAGGCAGGGCGATGGTGCAGGTAGGCGGCGGGTTCGGCGCAGAGGGTGTCCAGGCTGGAGAAGATCTCGTCGACGGCGCCGCGCACGGCAACAACCGTGGCGGAGGGTACGGCGCCTGAGCGATCTGCTGTCATCGGTTCCCCCATCCCAAACCCTCATTCAGATTAAGGGGACAGGCTACTTTTAGAACCTGCTTCAATAAAATAGCCTGCCCCCTTTTCTTCCCCGGTTGTGATAGCCGACCGTTTTTGCCGCCCGGCCAGAAGCTCTCGCAGACGTTTAGGCTGCGATCAGGCGAGGTCGAAACGGTCAAGGTTCATTACTTTTTCCCACACTGCTACAAAGTCGTGCACGAACTTCTCCCGGGAGTCCTCACATCCGTAGACTTCCGCCAGGGCCCGGAGTTGGGAGTTAGAACCGAAGATGAGGTCGACACGGGTGCCGGTCCACTTGAGTTCACCGCTCTCGCGATCACGACCCTCGAACAGGTCGTCGGCTTCCGGAGGCGCCTGCCACGTCGTGCCCATGTCGAGCAGATTCACGAAGAAGTCATTGGTGAGCGTCTCCGGCCGCTTGGTGAAGACGCCGTGTCGGGACTGTCCGAAGTTGGCATTCAGGACGCGCATGCCGCCAACCAGAACCGTCATCTCGGGAGCGGTCAACGTCAGCAACTGCGCCCGGTCAACCAGCAGCTCCTCTGCCGATACGGTGTATCTGGTCTTGAGGTAGTTACGGAACCCGTCGGCAACCGGCTCGAGTACGGCGAACGACTGAACGTCGGTTTGCTCCTGCGACGCATCCGTGCGTCCCGGCGCGAAGGGAACGGTCACTTCAAAGCCGGCATTCTTCGCGGCTTGCTCGACACCTGCGCATCCGCCCAGAACGATCAGGTCGGCGAGCGAAACCTTCTTCCCGCCTGACTGCGCGCTGTTAAACTCCTTCTGGATCCCCTCAAGGGTCTGCAGCACGGTCGTAAGTATGGCCGGCTGGTTAGCTTCCCAATCCTTCTGCGGCACGAGACGGATGCGGCCGCCGTTAGCCCCGCCGCGCTTGTCGGAGCCGCGGAACGTGGACGCCGACGCCCAGGCCGTCGAGACAAGTTGGGAGACGGACAGCCCCGAAGCGAGGACCTTTCCCTTGAGGGCGGCGATGTCCTGCTCGTCAATCAAAGCATGAGTGACCGCGGGGACGGGGTCTTGCCAGATGAGCTCTTCCGCAGGGACCTCCGGGCCGAGATAGCGCGAGCGGGGGCCCATGTCGCGGTGCGTCAGTTTGAACCACGCCCGGGCAAATGCGTCTGCGAGCTGGTCCGGGTTCGCGTAGAACCGCCTTGAAATCTTTTCGTAGGCGGGGTCGAACCGCAGGGCGAGGTCCGTGGTCAACATGCCTGGCGTGTGGCGCTTCGACGGGTCGAAGGCATCCGGCACGGTGTCGGCGCCTGCGCCACCCTTCGGTTGCCACTGGTGCGCACCTGCCGGGCTCTTCGTCAATTCCCATTCGTAGTCGAACAGGTGCCT
>Ga0134124_10000929_pt1 | contig 23449 bp, 22 predicted proteins | sample KB304_FD_96880 | JGI IMG/M metagenome (GOLD analysis project Ga0134124, IMG submission 96880) | Terrestrial soil microbial communities without Nitrogen fertilizer from Kellogg Biological Station, Michigan, USA - KB3-0-4 | ecosystem: Environmental > Terrestrial > Soil > Unclassified ... | reverse complement strand
TGGGCGCCTCCAGGCGGACCCTGGCGGCCGGCGCCCCGAGCTTGCGCTCGGCCAGCGCGGCGACACCGTCGCGCTTGATCACGGCCTCGCCGTGGCTCGACGCCTCGCGGGCGGCGGTCAGCGCGTCGGCGCCGCCCTGGATCAGCTCGAGCATCGTCTTGGGAAAGCTCCGGCCGCGGCGCATGGTGCCGCGCTCGCGCGCCAGATCGGCGGCGAGCGCGCCGAGGTCGAGCACCGCGTCGTCGACGAGCGCACCGACCCGCGGCTTGGACGATCCCTTGCGATACGTCACCAGGCGCATGACTCACCGTCCCTTCAGCAGCACGACGAGAACGCGTGCCGGCTTCTTCGTTTCGTTGACCGAGTAGTGCACGACCCCCTTGGGCGCCCACTCGAGCTCGCCCGCCCGCACCCGCCGCGTGCCCTTGCCCTTCGTGATCACCGCGAACTCCCCGTCCAGCACGTACGCGAACTCGTCCACCGGCGCCTCGTGCTCCTCCCCCCTGAACCCCGGCGGAAACACGAACTCCATCACCAGCACCCGCTCGTTCTCCAACACCTTCCTCTCCTCCACCTGCGCCGTCGGGGCGCCGGCGGGAGAGAAGAACACGAGCACGGCCATCACGAGAGCTACTCGGGGAGCGATGCGATGCGTCACGCGACTAACCTCCTGGCGGAATGTCCGACCGCGTTCGAGCGCCGGCTTCGCCGGCGCAATCCTGGGGGGAGGCAGGCGCGAGCGGACCGTCAGGTCGGCTGCGCCGTCGGAAGGGGGCAAAGCCCCCTCCGAGTTAAATCGAGCGCCGCATCGCCGTCCGCTCCGGCAGCGTCAGGCCGCGGTCGCGGGCGGAGTGCGTCAGCTCCTGCGGCAGCGCGAAGCGTACATCCTCCTCCACCACGTGGACCTCGCGCACCTTCACGCCCTCGGCGCGCAGGGCCTCGACCGCCTGTGTCACCAGGATCTCCGGGGTCGAGGCGCCGGCGGTGATGCCGACGCGGGAGGCGTTCTCCAGCCACTCGGGGTGGATGTCGCCGACGTCGTTGATCAGATAGGCGCGGGTGCCGGCCGTCTGCGCCACCTCGACCAGCCGCTTGGCATTCGAGCTGTTGGCGGCGCCGATCACCAGCAGCACGTCGACGTCGTCGACCAGCCGCTTGACCGCCGTCTGCCGGTTCTGCGTCGCGTAGCAGATGTCGTCGCGCGAGGGGCCGACGATCTTGGGGAACTTGCGCCGCAGCGCCTCGATGACGTCGCGGGTGTCGTCGACCGACAGCGTCGTCTGGGTCAGGTAGGCGACCTTGTCGGGGTCGGGCAGCACGAGCCGCTCGACCTCCTCGACGCTGTCGACCACCACGATGCGCTCCGGGGCCTCGCCCAGCGTGCCGATCACCTCGTCGTGGTCCTCGTGACCGATCAGGATGATGGAGTAGCCCTCGCGCGCGTAGCGGATCGCCTCCAGGTGGACCTTGGTCACCAGCGGGCAGGTGGCGTCGATGACGCGCAGCCCGCGCCGCCCCGCCTCCTCGCGCACCGCCGGCGAGATGCCGTGGGCGCTGAAGATCACGGTCGCGTCGTCCGGCACCTCGTCCAGCTCGTCGACGAAGATGGCGCCCTTCTGGCGCAGGGTCTCGACCACGAGCCGGTTGTGGACGATCTCGCGGCGGACGTAGACGGGCGGCGGGCACACGGAGAGCGCGACCTCGACGATGTCGATCGCGCGCTCGACGCCCGCGCAGAAGCCGCGGGGCCCGGCCAGGAGAATTTCGGTGATCGGCGCCTTCATATCAGCCTCACTCGAAGAAGAACGACACCCCCACCACGCCCGTGTTCGCCTCGAAGCCGCGGTTGGGGGTCTTGGTATTTCCGTTCGAGACGTGTGTCCAGCGATAGCCCGCGTAGAGCGCCGTCCGGTCCGTGACGAAGACCGCCGCGCCGGCGCCCGCCCACAGCATGAAGGTGAAGTCGGAGTCGATCTCCGTGACCCGGAGATCGGTGCCGCCCGCGAAGCCCGCCCCCTCGACGTACGGCACGAACCGGCCCAGTGACAGGAAGTGGTAGCGCAGCGTCAGGCCCAGGCCCGCGAAGAATGCATCGTTCGGCTCGAAGTAACGCTGGTAGACGGGCTCGAGACCGACCTCGAACGAGCCGTGCAGCGGCCCCGGGCCCACCGGCGCCAACGGCAGCCAGCCCAGCCGCACGCCGCCGTTCGCGAACTCGATATCGGAGAAGACCCGCTTGTCCTCGAGGTTGAACTGGTGCCCATAGCTCGCCTCCGGCGAGATCACGAACGCGCCCTGGCGGTAGGTCTGGGCGGGATCGAAGGCGATCGCGGCGGGCGGGGCCAGCGTCAGCATCAGCAGCGCGGTGAGTCCGAACGCCAGGGGACGGATCATGGCTCGATCAACACCTTCAGCGCCTCACCGGTGGCCATCAGCTCAAGTGCCTCGCGGACTCCGCCGAGGTCCATCCGGTGTGTGATGAGAGCCTCGGGCTCGACGGTGTTGGCCTCCAGCAACTCCACCGCGCGCCGGATCAGCTCAGGCGTGTGATGGAACGCGCCGAGGAGTGCCAGCTCCTCGTAATGCGCCCGGCGCGTGTCCACGCTGACCGTCGTGCCGGGCGCGCATCCTCCAAAGAATACCACGCAGCCGCCGCGCCCCACCGCATCCATGGCCTGCCCCCAGACCTCGGGGCGCCCGGTCGCGTCGATGGTGACCTCGGCGCCGCGCCCGGCCGTGGCGGCCCTCAGGTCGGCCACGACGTCGTCGGTGGCGGTGGCGTCGAGCACCTCGGCGATGCCCAGGCTGCGGACTCGGTCAAGGCGCCAGCCGCGCTTGCCCACCATGATGACGCGCGCCTTGCGGGCGGCGGCGACCATCGCCAGCAGGCAGCCGAGCGGCCCGTGACCGAACACGACCACGGTCTGGCCGCCCTCGACGCGCGCGCGCTCCACGCCGCCCAGCGCGCAGGCCAGCGGCTCGGCGAAGGCGGCGCGCGCGGCGGCCGTCGCCGACTGCAGGCGCACCAGGTTGGCCGCGACCAGCCGCGCCGGCAGCGCGATGAACTCGCCGTAGGCGCCGTTGACGAACAGCAAGTCCTCGCAGAGGTTCGGCCGCCCGGCCCGGCACATCGGGCAGAGGCGGCAGGGGGCCGAGTTGGCGGCCACCGCGTGATCGCCCTCGCGCACGCCGCGCACGCCGGCCCCGACGGCGGCCACCCGGCCCGCGAACTCGTGGCCGAAGACCGTCGGCACGCGCGGGATCATGACGGGATGGCCCCGGCGTAGCGTCTTGACGTCGGTGCCGCACGTCAGCGCCGCGTCGATGCGGAGGACGACCTCGCCCTCGCCCGGCTCCGGTACCGGCACGCGCTCGTCACGCAGGTCGCCGGGCCCGTAGAAGACCAGCGCGCGCATCGTACTCACGGCGTGACGTAGACCTTCAGCGCCTCGCGGCGCCGCATCAGATCGACGCCCTCGGACAACCGCTCGAGCGGCAGCCGGTGCGTGATGAGCCGGGCGACCTCCACCTTGCCGGCCGCGAGCAGCCAGAAGGCGCGCGCGAGCGTGGCCGGCGAGGACGAGTACGTCGACGTCACGGTCAGCTCGCGATGGTAGAGCGTCCCCAGCGGCAGCGGCAGGCTCTCGCCGGGGCCGCCCGCGAAGAAATGCAGCGTCCCCCCCTCGCGCACGAGGCCCGCCGCCCACGGCAGCACGTCGGCGCCGCCCCCGGTGATGACCACGTGATCGGCGCCGCGGCGCTCGCTCAGCTCGCGCGCTCCGCGGGCGGCGGCGTCGCTGTCCCCGGCCACGCGGGCGCCGAGCGCCAGCGCCAGCGCCGCCCGCCCGCTCAGCGGATCGGCACCGACCACGGCGGCGCCGGCGCGCCCCAGGAGCTGCACGAAGAGACAGCCGATCGAGCCCAGCCCGACGACGACCACCGTGTCGCCCGACTCGATCCGCGCGCGGTCCACGGCCCGTACGCAGCAGGCCAGGGGCTCCACGAACGAGGCCTCTTCGTCGGTGAGGTGCTCGGGAATGCGAAACGTCGCGTGCCGCACGTTGGCCGGTGGCACCCGGACGTACTCGGCGAAGCCGCCGGGATCCAGGTTGGACGCCTTGAACGCGCGACACATCGACTCGCTGCCGCGCCGGCAGTAGTGGCACTCGCCGCACGGCACGTGATGCGCCGCCACCACGCGATCCCCCACTCCGAAGCCGGCCACGCCCGGCCCCGTCTCGACCACGTCGCCGACCACCTCGTGACCGAGCACCACGGGGCCGCGTGTCTCGGGCGCGACGATCTTCGCGATGTCGGAGCCGCACAGGCCGCAGCCGCGCACGCGCAGGAGCAGCTCGCCGGCGCCGGCGGCCGGCCGCGGCCACTCGCCCGGCGTGATGCGGCCGCCGCCCTGGAAGACCGCCGCCCTCACGCCGCGCTCCGGTCGCGCCGCAGCCGTGCCGCCGCCCAGCGCCGCAGCGCGATGGCGACCTTTCGCCGCACCGGCAGCGTGATGCGCTCGCCGAAGACCTGAAAGCGTCGCGCCTCGATCGCCTCGAGCAGCGCGTAGTAGATCCCGCCCATGATCTCGGCGGCGATCAGCGAGCGGGCATCGGCGACCGGGTACGCCTTCGCCGCCGCCGCGTAGAACTGGCGGGCGCGGGCGGCCTGGTGCTCCATCAGTCGCACGAACCGCTCGTCGTAGCGCCCGGCGACGAGGTCGGCCTCGCTGACGCCGAACGTCTGCAGATCCTGCTGCGGCACGTACACGCGGCCGGCCCGGGCGTCGGCGCCCACGTCGCGCAGGATGTTGGTCAGCTGCAGCGCGGTCCCCAGGTGGACGGCGTACTCGCGGGCGCGCGGATCCGTGTAGCCGAAGATCTCGATGCAGCACAGCCCCACCGCCGAGGCCACGCGGTAGCAGTACGGATAGAGGTCTTCGGCGGTCGCGAACCGGACGCGCTCGAGATCCATCTCGCAGCCGTCGATGATCGCCTCCAGCGCCGGCCGCGGGATCGGATAGGCGCGCACGGCGGCGGCGAGCTGGCGGGCGATGGGATGCACGGGCGGCGGCCCCGACTGAAAGCAGCGCGCCACGTCCTCGCGCCAGCGGGCCAGGCCGTCGCGCTGGGCGGGAAGGTCGTGGCCGAGGTCGGCGACGTCGTCGACGGTGCGGCAGAAGGCGTAGACGGCGTAGAGGGCGTCGCGACGCGCCCGGGGCAGCGTGAGGAACGCGTAGTAGAAGTTCGAGCGGCTGCGGCGGGTCAGCGCCGCGCTCAGGCTGCCGAGGCTCATGCCTTCGCCGCCCCCTTGCCGCGCACGTAGCCGTGCGCCTCGAACCACGCCACCGCGTCGGCCAGCGCCACCCGCACGTCGGTCTGGGGCAGCCCCAGCTCCCGGACCGCGCGCGCCGGGCTGAAGTACATCCGCTTGCGCGCCATTCGCACCGCCGTGAGCGGCACCGCCGGCGGCCGCCCCGTCACCCGCGCCACGCTCTCGAAGCACGCGGCGCCGAGCCAGGCCAGCGCGTAGGGCACGCGGAATCGCGGCGGCCGGCGCCCGGTGATCTCGGCCAGGATGCCGAAGATGTCCGCCAGCGAGAGGTCCTGGTGCCCGAGGATGTAGCGCTCCCCGGATTTCCCGCGCTCGGCCGCCAGCAGATGGCCGCGCGCCACGTCGCGCACGTGCACCACGTTGAGACCGGTGTCGACGATCGCGACCATGCGCCCGCGCATGAAGTCGACGACCATCTGACCGGTCGGCGTCGGCTTGACGTCCCACGGGCCGATCGGCGCCGACGGGTTCACGACCACGACGTCGAGCCCGCGCCGCGCGAAGTCGAGCGCCGCCTGCTCGGAGAGGAACTTGGACCGCTTGTAGTGGCCGACCATGTCGTCCAGCGTGACGGGCGTGTCCTCGGTGCCCGGCCGCCCGTCCTTGGGAATGCCGAGCGCGCCTACACTGGAGGTGTGAACGACCCGGCGCACGCCGGCGTCACCGGCGGCCTGGAGCACGGCCCGGGTGCCGTCGACGTTCGTGCGGTAGAGCGTGGCCGGATCGGGCGTCCACAGCCGATAGTCGGCGGCGACATGATAGACGACTTGCACGCCGCTGACGGCGCGCCGCACGGAGGCGGCATCGAGCAGATCGCCCTCGACGATCTCGACGTTCACGCCCGCCAGCGCCCGGCGGTCGCCCCCTGCGCGCGCCAGCACGCGCACCGTCGCACCCGCGGCCACCAGCTCACGCACGACGTTCGCGCCGATGAAGCCGGTGCCGCCGGTGACGAGCGCGTCCACTGTATTGGAGCGTTAGCTCGGGTAGAGACGCAGGTGGGCTGTCTTGGAAGGTGGTGGATTCGACATGCGCGGTCGATCCGTACGGCTGGCGGGGAGCGTCCTCTTCATTGGGGGTTCTCCAGCTTCATATGGTCCTCGCCAGTGTACCTAGGGCGGCGGCGACGGTCTTGAGGGCGGCGGTGGTGCCGGCGCGCAGGGCGACGGCGTCGGCCAGCGCGCGTGGCCGGGCCAGCATGGCGGTGACCGCCCGCATGGGGCGCACGCGGCCGTCGTCCTGGACGACACGGGCGAGGTCGGCCGGCACGCCGCGCGCGGCGGGATCGGAGACGCCACGCACGACGAGCCCGGGCAGTCCGCGCGCGGCCGCCCAGTCCAGGATCGCGGCCGACTCCATGTCGACGGCGAGCGCCCCCGTCTGCAGCCAGCAGCGCGACTTCGCCGCCGCGTCCTCGAGCACGTGATCGGTCGTGAGCAGCGTGCCGTGGCGCCGGGGCCCGCCGAGGCTGGCGGTCGCCCGGCGCCGGCCATCCGGCCCGAGCACCGCCTCGGGGACGACGAGCGCGCCGACGGCCAGCTCCGGCGCCAGCGCGCCGCAGACGCCGGCCGACACGACGGCCGTGGGCGTCGCGAGCGCGCTCCCGCGCGTCTGCAGCTGGCTGGCGCCGATACCGACGGCGACGATCTCGAGCGACCCGCCGGCGAAATGGGGCCAGGCGCCGCCGGCGGCGGGGGCGAGGCTCAGATGACGCGCGAGGGTCCGCGCTTCGAAATCGACGCCCGTGAGGACCAGCAGGCGGGTCACGCCCGGCCGCTCAGCTACCCGATGCTGCCTTGGCCGCCTGCCGTAGCCGGAGCCACGCGGCGTACGAGTTGCCCGCCGCCGTGTCCTTGCCGGTGAACCGGACCGCGCGGATCCGCGCGTAAGGGATGGTGGACGGAGTGACCTCGCCGCGCTCGAACATCTGCACGAACGGCTCGGCCACGTCGCGGTTGCGGTTGAACAGGTAGCCGTCGATCCGGCGGCCGTCGTCGAGGTCCAGCGTGATGTCGCCGCGGTAGTCGAAGGCGTGCTCGACGACCGCGGCCAGGGTCTCGGCGTCAGCGATCTCCGGCGACCAGCCCTCGAGGCTCTTGTCCTCGTCGCTCATGACTACAGCCGGCCGCTGACCGTGGCCACGACGGTGTCGCGGAAGCCGCGCCAGGAGCTGAACGTCGCGTCGACCGCGGAGGGCTCGTGACCGCAGTGGACCATGCAGTCGCGGCACTTCTCGTTGCCGCTGCTCCGGCCGTACTTCTCCCAGCGGGTCGTCTCCAGCAGCTCCTTGAACGTGCCCGCGTAGCCTTCCTGCAGGAGGTAGCAGGGGCGCTGCCAGCCGAACATGTTGTAGGTCGGGTTGCCCCACGGCGTGCACTCGAAGTCGCGCCGGCCCATGAGGAATTGCAAGAAGAGGGGCGACTGGTTGAACCGCCAGCTCTTCTTCGCGCGCGACAGGATGCTCGAGAAGAGCTCGTTGGCGCGCTGCCGTCTCAGGAAGTGCTCCTGGTCGGGCGCCTTCGAATAGCTGTACCCGGGCGAGATCATCATGCCCTCCACGCCCAGGTCCATCATCTCGTCGAAGAACTGACGCATCCGCCCCGGGTCGACGCCGTCGAACAGGGTCGTGTTGGTGGTCACGCGGAAGCCGCGCCGCAGCGCGTCGCGGATCCCCTCGACCGCCTGGTCGAAAATACCCTCGCGGCAGACCGCCTCGTCGTGCTCCTCGCGCAGACCATCCATGTGGACGCTGAACGACAGGTACTTGGACGGCTCGAACAGCCCCTCCCCCAGCTTCTCCTTCAAGAGGATGGCATTCGTGCACAGGTAGACATATTTGCGACGGGCGACCAGCTCCCGGACCAGACGGCTGATGTCGGGATACATCAGGGGCTCCCCGCCGGGGATGGACACCATCGGGGCGCCGCACTCTTCGACCGCGGCCAGGCACTGCTCGACCGTGAGGTGCTTCTTGAGGATGTGAGCGGGGTACTGGATCTTGCCGCAGCCCGCGCACGCCAGGTTGCAGCGAAACAGGGGCTCCAGCATCAAGACCAGCGGGTACCGCTTCCGCCCACGAAGCTTCTGACCGAGAACGTACGTGGCGACCGTCCACATCTGGGAAACCGGGACACTCATGCGCGCTGCTTCTCCAGACCCAGCCGAGTGGCGGGTCGCAGGCCGATGTTCCAGAGGACTGCCACCGTCACGGCGTGCACGGCGGCACCAACCACCAACAACAGCCATTCGCCGATCCAACCCGTGACGACGAGGTTGAAGGCGAGCACCGCGTAGTATAACGCGATCCCCGGCCAGACACGCCGTCCATAGCGGTCAACCCTGTCCGTCCCCCTACCCGTTAGACGCCGGGCGTCCGGGTCCGGGCACCACCGGCTCCACGACACGTACCCGGCGACGCTCAGGGTCCCCAGGACCATCCAGCCCGTGAAGTTGCTCAGGGGCACCCCGAAGTACACGCCACCGTCCGGGTAGAAGAAGATGCGACCGAGGAACCAGCGATCGCCCCGGACGGCGGCCGGATCGATCACGACGTCGAGCAGCATCATGAGCACACCGGAGGCCAGTGCGATGACCGACGCCGGCGGGCGCCGCGCGCCGAGCGCGGCCCGGGCCAGGCAGAACGCCGAGTAGGCCAGGAAGGTGAAGGACAGGCAGTCCATCAGCGGGACGTCGGCAATGAACAACTCCTGTCCGTGCGTGGTACCAGTGTATTGATAGAAGCCGAATGGAATGCCGATCCGGGTCGAGGCGAACTCTGACAACCAGGCCAGTGGGAACACCCAGGCGGCGAACAGCAGCGCCCGACGCCAGCCGAGGTCCGTCGCGGCGGCGATGATGAACGCCGCGAGGAACCCGAACACGTACGGGCGCAGCACGAAGGTGCCGATCAGAAGATCCATGTCTACACTCGGGTGGTCCGGGGCCGAGTGTGCATGTTACCATTTGCGCTCGTGACGGCCGTTCAGGACGCCATTTCCCGCGCGCAGGAGCATCTGCTCTCCATCCAGGCGCCCGACGGGCACTGGGTCGGCGAGTTGGAGGCCGATCGCGCGCTCACCGCCGAGTACCTGCTGCTGTGCCATCTCATCGATCGGGCCGACCGTGCCGTCGAGCAGCGGGCGGTCCGCTACTTCCGACGCCGGCAGAGCGCCGACGGGGGCTGGAGCCTGTTCGAAGGAGGTCCCTCGGACCTCTCGGCGACCATCAAGATCTACTTCGCGATGAAGATGGCCGGGGTGGCGATCATCGACCCGGCCATGGTGGCGGCGCGGGAACGGATTCTGGCCATGGGGGGCCCGGCCAAGGCCAACGTCTTCGCCAAGATCCAGCTGGCGCTGTTCGGCGAGTACGACTGGAACGGCGTGCCGACCATGCCGGCCGAGATCATGCTGCTGCCCCCGCCCTTCTTCCTCTTCAACATCTACGAGGTCTCCTACTGGTCGCGCTGCGTGATCGTCCCCCTGCTGATCATCATGGACCGCAAGCCGATCAAGTGGCTGCCCCCGCAGCAGTCGCTGGACGAGCTGTGGCCGATCCCGCGCGAGGCAACCAGCCTGCGCTTCCCGCGCGTGCCCGACCCGTTCTCGTGGCGCGGGCTCTTCTGGAAGAGCTTCTTCATCGCCGTCGACGACGGCCTGAAGATCTGGGAGCGCTTCTCGCCCCGACCGCTGCGCAAGCGGGCGATCGAGGCCGCGCGCCTGTGGCTGGAAGAGCGGCTGGCGGTGCCGGGCGGGCTCGGCGGCATCTACCCAGCCATGGCGAACTCGGTCCTGGCGCTGCGGCTGCTCGGCTACCCCGACGACCACCCGCTGATCCTCGGCCAGCTCAAGGAGATCGAGGCGCTCGCCGTCGAGCACGACGACGAGTTCTCCCTGCAGCCCTGCCCCTCGCCCGTCTGGGACACCTCGCTGGCCGCCAACGCGCTGATCGACAGCGATCTGCCGCCCAACCACCCGGCCCTGGTCCGCGCCGTCGAATGGATGATGTCCAAGCAGGTGGCGCTCCCCGGCGACTGGCAGGTGAAGCGGCCGCATGTGCAGCCGGGCGGGTGGGCATTCCAGTACGACAACCCGTACTACCCCGACCTCGACGATACCGCCATGGTCCTCATGGCGCTCGAGAAGGTCCAGAGCGTGGACCCCGACCGGACCCGGCTGGCCAAGGAGCAGGGACTCGGCTGGTTCCTGGGGATGCAGAACCAGGACGGCGGCTGGGCGTCGTTCGACGCCGACAACAACCGCATCTTCCTGAACAACATACCGTTCGCCGACCACGGCGCGCTGCTCGATCCCTCGACCGAGGACCTGACGGGCCGCGGTCTCGAGCTGCTGGGCACACTCGGCTACGGCCTCGACTTCGAGCCGGCCGACCGCGCGCTGGACTTCATCCGCCACAGCCAGCGCCACGACGGCCCCTGGCACGGACGCTGGGGCGTGAATTACATCTATGGCACCTGGTCGGTCATGCGCGGGCTGAAGGCCATCGGCGTCGATCAGCGTCACGAGTTCGTGCAGCGGGCCGTGCGCTGGCTGATCCGCCGCCAGAACGCCGACGGCGGCTGGGGTGAAACGTGTGAGAGCTACACCAAGCCGGAGCTGGCCGGGCGCGGGGTGTCGATCCCGAGTCAGACCGCGTGGGCGCTGCTGGCGCTCTTCTCCGCCGGCCAGACGTCCGGCGCCGCGGTCGACAACGGTATTGCCTATCTGCTGCGCACGCAGCGGCCAGACGGTGCCTGGGAAGACCTCTTCTGGAACGGTACCGGCTTCCCGCGCGTCTTCTATCTCAAGTACCATCTCTACGCCCGCTACTTCCCGCTCTGGGCGTTGGGCGTCTACCGCCGCGCGCATGCATGACTGAGCCGGCCCTCGCGCCGGCGCTGCGGCCGTTCGAGGGCCTCGGCCGGTGGGCCATCGGAATCGTCGAGTCGCTCGGTCGGTTCGGCAGCTTCCTGGGACAGGCCATCGCCGCGATCATCACGCCGCCGTTCAAGTTCGGGGCGTTGCTCGGCCGGATCCACTACATCGGCTTCCGCTCACTGCTCATCATCCTGCTGACCGGCGCGTTCACCGGGATGGTGCTCGGGCTGCAGATCTTCTTCACGCTCTCGCGCTTCGGCTCCGAGGCCTTCCTGGGCCCCGCGGTGGCGCTCACCCTCATCCGTGAGCTGGGCCCGGTGCTGGGGGCCCTGATGGTAACGGGCCGGGCGGGCTCCGCCCTGACCGCCGAGCTCGGCATCATGCGCATCACCGAGCAGATCGACGCGCTGACCGTGATGGCGCTGTCACCGATGCGCTACCTGGTGGCGCCGTCCATCCTGGCCGGCGTGATCACCTTCCCGCTCATGACCGCGCTGTTCGACGTCGTGGGTATCTACGGCGGCTACGTGGTGGGCGTGAAGCTGCTCGGTCTCAGCGAGGGCACCTACTTCGGCGAGATGCAGACCTTCGTCGACATGGCCGACGTGATGACGGGGTTCTGGAAGTCGATCTCGTTCGGGATCCTCGTGACCTGGGTGTGCACCTACAAGGGCTTCCACGTCTCGCGCGGCGCGGAGGGGGTGGCCCAGGCGACGACCCAGGCGGTCGTGCTGTCCTCCGTCCTGATCCTGGTCTGGGACTACTTTCTCGGGTCGGTTCTGCCTTGAATGACGCATGATTAAGGTCGTGGGTCTGCGGAAAGCCTTCGGCGGCCAATCCGTGCTGAACGGGATCGATCTCGAGGTGCCGGATGGCTCGATCACGATCATCATCGGACGCAGCGGCGGCGGCAAGTCGGTCTTCCTGAAGCACCTGCTGGGGCTGGTGCGGCCCGACAGCGGGCGCATCGAGGTGGACGGTGTCGACCTGACGCGCCTGCGCGGCCGCGCGCTGGACGAGGTGCGCAAGCGCTACGGTGTCGTATTCCAGGGCGGCGCCCTGTTCGATTCGATGACGTGTCGGGAGAATGTCGCGTTTCCCCTCAGGGAGAAGTTCAAGCTGCCGACGGCCAAGATCCGGCGCCGGGTGGACGTCTCCCTGGAGCGGGTGGGTCTGGCCGGCATCGGCGACAAGTACCCGGAAGAGGTCTCGGGCGGGATGCGCAAGCGGGTGGCGATCGCCCGGGCCCTCGTCACCGAGCCCGAGATCGTCTTCTTCGACGAGCCGACCACCGGGCTGGACCCCGTGCTCGTCAACGCGATCCATCGCCTGATCCTCGAGCTGCATCGCCGCTCGAAGTTCACGGCGGTGATGGTCAGCCACGAGATCCCGGAGATTTTCGAGATCGCCGACCGGGTCGGTATGCTGCATCAGGGGCGCATCGTGGAGCTGGGGCCGCCGGCCGCCATCCAGGGCTCGGCGAACCCGATCGTTCGACAGTTCATCCGGGGCGAACCCGATCCCCCGGCATAGGCGTTATCCCGAGGAGGGGCCACGATGGATCGACGCGTCAACGTCGCGGTAGGGCTGTTCCTGGTGCTCGGCATCTTGGCATTGGGATACCTTTCGATTAAACTCGGGCGCGTCTCGTTCCTCGGCAACACCGGGTACCCGATCACGGTCGAGTTCCCGTCCGTCGGCGGCCTGAAAGCCGGGTCGTCGGTCGAGATCGCTGGAGTCGAGATCGGCCGCGTCGAGTCGATCGGTCTCGCCGACTACCAGGCGCGGGTGGTCCTCCGCCTCAAGCGCGACGTGCAGCTACAGGAGGATTCGATCGCGTCGATCAAGACGAAGGGGTTGATCGGAGAGAAGTACGTGCGCATCAGTCCCGGGGGGTCCGACAAGATCATCCCCCCCAACGGACGGATCCGGGAAGTCGAAGCGCCCGTAGATTTCGAGGAGCTGTTGTCCAAGTACATCTTTGGAAAGGTCTAGGAGATGTCGATGAGGTCGCTGCACCGCCACGTCGCGCTCGCGCTGGGCCTCGTCCTGAGCGTGATCATCGTGCTGCCCGCCGCCGCCGGCGCCCCGAGCGACCAGCTGAAGTCGCAGGTCGACCGGGTCCTCAAGACCCTGGACGACCCCGAGCTCAAGAAGGAAGGCCGCGGCAAGGACCGCCGCGTCGCCGTGCGCAAGATCGCCAACGACATCTTCGACTTCGGCGAGACGGCCCGGCGCTCGCTGGGTCGGCACTGGCAGGCGCGCACCCCGGCCGAGCGCGACGAGTTTGTGCAGCTCTTCAGCGACCTGCTCGAGCGCTCGTACATCTCCAAGGTCGAGCTGTACGGAGGGGAGAAGATCCAGTACCTGGGCGACGCCATCGACGGCGATCAGGCCAAGGTCCAGACGAAGCTGCTCACCAAGGGCGGTAGCGATATCCCGATCGAGTATCGGATGTCGCGCAAGGGCGATCGCTGGCTCGTGTACGACGTCATCATCGAGGGCGTAAGTCTCGTCGCCAATTACCGAACCCAGTTCAACAAGATCATCCAGACCTCCTCCTACCAGGAACTGGTCAAGAAGATGAAGACGAAGCAGGAAGAGTGGGGGGCCGGACAGCAGTCATGAACGCCGTCATTCTCGTCGCCGGGGTCGCGCGCCGCCTGGCGCCGCTGACCGACACCACCCACAAGGCCCTGCTGCCCGTGGGCGGGCGGCCAATCCTCGCGCGCATGCTGGAGGCGCTGAACACCGTCGGCATCCGGCAGACGACGCTGGTGGTGGGACACTGCGCCGACCAGGTGCGTGGGCTGGCCGGCGAGCGGGTGGGCCGCATGGCGGTGCGCTACATCCACAACCCCGAGTACGCGCGCGGGTCGGTCATCTCGCTGCACGCTGCCCGTCAGTGCCTGCGAGAGCCGACGCTCATCATGGACGCTGACGTCCTGTTCCCCCGCGAGTTCCTCACCCGCCTGCTGGCGCTGCCGGCGCCGAGCGCACTCCTCGTCGACCGCAGCTTCAACGACACCGGCGAAGAGGTGAAGATCTATACCCGCGGCGATCGGGTGATCGCCCTCGGCAAGAAGGTCGTGCCGGAGGCCTGGGACGCGGTGGGTGAGGGTGTCGGGTTCCTCAAGTGCGGGGCCGAAGCCGCGCCCGAGCTGGTGCGCTGCCTGGCCCGCGTCATCGAGGAGAGCCAGGGCCTCGGCGAGTGGGAGGACGCGCTTCACATGCTGGTGCCGCAGCGCCACGTGGGCTGGGCCGACGTCACCGGCTTGCCCTGGACCGAGATCGACTTCGTGGAGGACCTGCGCCGCGCCGAGACCGACGTGCTGCCTCACGTCGCCCGTCTCGACGGCGCGTGATCCGGCAGGCCGCCCTCTACCTCGCCGACGCCGAAGACGTCCGGCCCGCTCGCCTTTCCGTCGCGGGCCGCCCCGTCGCCTTCCGCACGATCCTCGCCGCCATCCGGGCTGGCGCGCACCGTGTGGCCGTGCCGGCCGCGCTCCGATCGACCGACCTCGATGCCGCACTGGCGACCTCGCCGAGCGCGCGGGCGGCGCTGGTCTGGCTCGACGCCGGCGAGGGCCTCGCCGACGAGCCGACGCTGATCCTGCCCGTGGCGGCCCTGGCCCCGGCGCCGGCGCTGGCGCGCCTGCTGCAGGAGCCCCCAGGACGCGTGCTGGCCGAATCACAATCCGGCGACGCGCCGGTCCTCACCGCCGATCCCTCGCTGCTCACCGTGCTGCGTCCGGCCCTGATGACCGGCGCGCCCCTGAGTCGGACCCTGAGCCACGAGGTGAAGGCGCGCGGGCTCGCGCCGGTGGCGGGTGGACGCGCGTTCGTGCGCATCACCGGTCAGGCGGACGCCGGCGAGGCCGAGCGGCGGCTATGGAGTGATCTCGGCTCTCCCATCGACTCGCGCCTCGATATCGTCCTGCACCGCCGGATCTCGAAGGGAGTCACGCGGGTCGCCGTGGCGCTCGGGATCCCGCCCAACCCGATCACGGTGGCCAGCGGCATCCTGGGGCTGGCGGCCGCCGCGTTCGTGGCCCACGGGGCGACCGGCGCGCTCCTGGGCGGACTGCTCTTCTATCTGGCCGCCGTGGTCCTCGACCACACCGACGGTGAGGTGGCCCGCCTGACGCTGACCGAGTCGGTGATCGGCGAGTGGCTCGACATCACGGTCGACACCGTCGTGCACGCCGCCCTCGTCCTGGCCCTCGGCGTCGCCGCCACGCGTGTCTCCGGTGTGGGTCTGGTCGCGGGGGTGATCGCCGCGGCCGGCGTGGTGGCCAGCGGGGCGGTCGGCAAGCTGTGGCCCCCGGCGCCGGCCACCGCCAGCGAGCGCGGGCTCCTCGATCCCCTCACTTCGCGTGACGGCTTCTACGCGATGCTCCTGCTGTTCCTCGCGCTGCGGCTGATGGCGCCGGCCTGGCTGCCGTGGCTGATGCTCGTGGTGGCGATCGGCACCCACGCCTACTGGCTGGCGCGGGTGGCGCTCTCGCTCAGGCGCGGGCCGAGGGGCGAAAGACGGCCCTGAAGCCAAAATACGCGACGGCGTCCTTCAGGTTCGAGAAGAGCCGCTTCACCGGGTGCATCGACGGATCGGTCACGTATTCCAGCGTGAGACTCACCCGCTCCTCGCCCTCGCCCAGCGGGGTGATCGAGTGCCACAGCTTGTCGCCGTTGAAGAGGATGAACGTCCCCGGGTGCGTGGCCAGCCTCACCTCGACCGGCGAGCGGGTCGGGTCGTTCTTGAACATCTGGCAGACGAGGCGACTGGACGAGCGCTCGACGAGGCCGAGCAGGACGGTGTAGCGGGCGCCGCGATAGTACGAGGTGTCGAAGTGGAAGCCGATGTGATCGCCGGGCTCGGTATAGAAGTACAGCGCGCACGAGTGCGGATCGCGGGGCGGGCACGGCTGCAGCCGCTGGCCCGTGAGACCGGCCAGGAACCCGATGAACGCCGGCGCCCGGTAGAGCGCCACGATCGTCGGCGCCTGCTCGAGCAGTGTGTAGAAGCTGACGCTGCCGCCCTTCTTGTGGCGCGGGATGTAGTTGCGGTTGATGGCCGGTCGCACCCGGTCCACCTCGCTCAGCATGCGGTCGACGAGCGGTGGCGGCAGCCATCGCTCGAGGTAGACGAACTCGTTCTGCTCCCAGTAGCGCCGGCGGACCTCGTCGACGTCCACGCCGGCCAGCGCCTGCGCCACCGTCTCCGCGACCGACGTCATCGTGTCGCTCACGCCCGACCTCCTGCCACGAGTGCCTGCGCCCTGCATCTTACACGCGGTGTGTTAGACTGACGCCACCATCGAGGCCTCCGTCGGGGCCGCGTGCCCGGCGGACGTGTTCTTCGTTTCGAAGCCAGGAGGCCGGCCGTGGGATCCGTTCGAGTCGCCGTCATCGGTGTTGGCAACTGCGCCTCGTCGCTCGTGCAAGGCGTGCAGTACTACCGCGGGGCCCCGTCCGACGCCTTCATCCCCGGCCTCATGCATGCGCGGCTGGGCGACTACCACGTCGGCGACATCGAGTTCTCGGCCGCCTTCGACATCGACGCCCGCAAGGTCGGCCGCGACCTCGGCGAGGCCATCTTCCAGGCGCCCAACAACACGGTGCGCTTCGCCGAGGTGAAGCCGCTCGGCGTGCCCGTGCATCGCGGCATGACCCACGACGGTCTCGGGACCTACCTGTCACAGATGATCACGAAGGCGCCCGGCTCCACCGCCGACATCGCCGGCATCCTGCGTGACACGGGCACCCACGTGGTCGTGAACTACCTGCCCGTCGGCAGCGAGATGGCGACCAAGTGGTACGTCGAGCAGGTGCTCGACGCCGGCTGCGCCTTCGTCAACTGCATCCCGGTGTTCATCGCCCGGGAGCCGTACTGGCGGCGGCGGTTCGAGGAGCGCGGGCTGCCCATCGTCGGGGACGACGTGAAGTCGCAGGTGGGGGCCACCATCGTGCATCGCGTGCTCACGCGGCTCTTCATGGACCGTGGCGTGCGCCTGGAGCGCACCAGCCAGCTCAACTTCGGCGGCAACACCGACTTCTACAACATGCTGGAGCGCGACCGGCTCGTCTCCAAGAAGATCTCCAAGACCGACGCCGTCCGCTCTCAGCTCGGCCACGACCTTCCGGCCGACGCCGTCCACATCGGCCCCAGCGACTACGTGCCCTGGCTCGAGGACCGGAAGTGGGCGCACATCCGGCTGGAGGGCCGCGGCTTCGGCGAGCAGCCGATCAACGTCGAGCTCAAGCTCGAGGTGTGGGACTCGCCGAACTCGGCCGGGGTCGTGATCGACGCCATCCGCTGCTGCAAGCTCGCACTCGACCGCGGCCTCAAGGGCGGCCTCACGGCGGCCTCCGCCTACCTCATGAAATCGCCGCCTGAGCAGTGGCCGGACGACATCGCCCGCCACCGCCTCGAGCGGTTCATCGCCGGCGAAGAGTAAGCTTGTCGCCCTCGCAGGTCGGGCGCCTCCTGCGGCGCCTGGTCCGGCTGTCCTGCCGCCGGCCCTGGATCACGCTGGGGGCCGGTGTGTTGCTGGCGATCGCCTCCGTCGTTTACGCTCTCACCACCCTCACCTTCGCGACCTCCACGCGCGCGCTCCTGCCCCGCAACGAGCCGTACATCCTGCGCTACGTCCAGTACGACAAGGAGTTCGGCGATCTCGACGACCTCGCCATCGTGGTCGAGGCGCCGTCGCTGCCGGAGGCCACGGTCTACGCCGGCCGGCTCGTGCGCGAGCTGAAGGAGGCGCGGGTGCCGCTGGCCCGCCTCGCCTACCGGATCGATCCCAAGCAGTTCGAGGGCCGCGCGCTGCTCTATCTCTCGCTCGACAAGCTCTCGCAGATCCGCGAGCGCATCTTCGACTACCAGGAGTTCATGGAGTCGTTCGCGGCCCGGCCCACCCTCGACCAGCTCGTGGACGGCGTGGCCACCCAGATCGCCAACGCCTTCCTCGGCGGCTTCCTCGACCTGGGCCTGTCCGAGCAGAGCAAGGGCTCGCTCGACCTGCGGTTCGTGCGCGACCTCATCGCCCAGATCTCCACGCGCGTGGAGCGGCCCGCGCCCTATCAATCACCGTGGGGGGCGCTGTTCTCGGTCGGGGGCGACAGCGAGGGCGCCGGCTACTTCCTCTCCGACGACCAGCGCCTGCTGTTCATCCTGGCCCAGCCGGAGTCCGAGAAGGGCAGCTTCACCGGTGACCGCCGCGCCATCGAAGGTGTCCGCGGTGTGGTGGCGCGCCTCAAGCGTGAGTTCCCCGACGTCAACGTCGGGGTGACCGGCAAGCAGGCCCTGGCCAACGACGAGATGACGGCCGCCTTCGACGACAGCGAGCGGGGCACCTACCTGGCCTTCGCCCTCACGCTGGGACTGCTCGTCATGGCGTTCCTGCGCATCGGCAAGCCGCTCGTCTTGCTGACCATCCTCACGCTCAGCCTGTGCTGGTCGATCGGCGTGACCACGCTGGTCATCGGCCACCTGTCGCTGTTCTCGGTGGTGTTCATCTCGATCGTCATCGGCATCGGGATCGACTACGGCGTCTACCTCCTCTTCCGTTACGAGGAGGAGCTGTTCCTCGGCCGCAACCTGCGCGAGGCGCTGGAGATCACGGCCGCCCGGACGGGCCCGGGCGTGCTGCTCAGCGCCGCCACCGCGGCCGCGACCTTCTACGTGCTGTGCTTCACCGCGTTCCGGGGCGTGCAGGAGCTGGGCTTCATCTCCGGCACCGCGATCCTGCTCTCCTGGCTGGTGATGATGACGGTCTTCCCGGCCACGCTCGTCCTCATCGATCGCCGCCACGCCAACCGTCCGCGCGGGACCGTGCCTCGCGCCATCGCGCTGGAGTCCATCCACGTGCCGCTGGTGGATCGCATCACCGGTCACCCGCGCACGGTCCTGGCGGTGGCGGCCGTGCTGACGGCGGCCTCGGCGCTGGCGCTCGGCTCCGTGCGGTTCGACTACAACCTCCTCAACTTACAAGCCGACGGCACCGAGTCGGTGGCGTGGGAGAAGAAGATCCTGGCCACGTCGGGCCGCTCGGGCTTCGCGGCGCTGTCGGCCGCCGACACGCTCGACGAGCTGCGCCGCAAGCAGCAGGCCTTCCGCAAGCTGAAGACGGTCTCCGAGGTCGACTCCGCCCTCCTGCTCATCCCCGACCAGCAGGCCGAGAAGCAGAAGGTGATCGCCGACTTCGCGCCGATCGTGGGGCCGGTCCGGATCAGCCGCCCCCTCCGGCTCGACCTGGACCGGCTCATCAGCACGCTGGACACGCTCAAGCGCCGCTTCGACGTGGCCTCGGCCGAGGCGCCCGAGGGCGACACCAGGCGGGACGTCACCCGGGTGGCCCAGGACATTGGACGGCTCGTCATCAAGCTGCGCCAGAGCGACCCGGAGACGGCCACCGCCGCCCTCACGCTGCTGCAGCGACAGGTCTACGGCGACTTCGTCACCAGCTTCCAGCGGCTGCAGAGCAACCTCAACCCGCGGATGGTCGGGCTGGCGGACGTGCCGCCGGAGATCAAGCGCAAGTTCGTCAGCGACCGCGGCCGCTTCCTGCTGCAGATCCACCCCGCGGTCAACATCTGGGACCGTGACGGCGCCGCCCGCTTCGTGGCCGACCTGCGCTCGGTGGACCCCGAGGTCACCGGCACACCGATCATCACCCACGAGGCGATCCTCCTGATGGAGCGCGCCTACAAGCAGGGCACGCTCTACGCGATCATCCTGGTCTCCGGGATGACGTTCCTGATGCTGCGCCGCGTGCGGGAGTCGTTGCTGGCGCTCCTGCCCCTGGCCCTGGGCCTCGTGTGGACGATGGGCCTGATGTACGTCTTCGACCTCAAGTTCAATCTCGGCAACGTCTTCGGATTGCCGCTGATCCTCGGCGCCGCCGCCGAGTACGGCCTCATCATCGTGATCCGCTTCATGGAGGCCCAGCGGCACGGCGGCGCCCTCGTCCCGCGCTCGACGATCATGGGCGTGCTGGTGTCGGGGCTGACGACGATCACGGGGTTCGGCACCCTCCTGCTGGCCCACCATCGAGGCATCTACGGCCTGGGGCTGCTGCTCACGCTCGGCAGCGCGGCCAGTCTCATCGCCTCGCTCATCGTCCTGCCGGTGCTGCTGCGCCTGCGCCACGAGCGCGGCCAGGGCCGCCGCGCCGCCGCGTCGTCCCAGCCGACGACGCTGGCCCCGTCGGAAACCGCCCCCCTCAGCTAGGCGCAGGCAGGATCGCAGGATCGAGGGGCGCCCGGGGGGCTTGGGGGGCCCGTTCGAGGCCTCCCATCTCAAACACTCCGCATCACCTCGACCAGGTTGGAGTGCAGCGCGGGCCCGCCGCCCATGTCGGTCGTACGATCACCGGTGAGGACGTTGACGCCCTGCCCGCCCGGGTGGAAGCGGTGCCACCAGATGCCCTCGATGACCGCCACCCCGGCCCGCGTGGCGTCGGTCACGCGCGCGGTGAACTGCGCCGCGCCGCGCGCGCTCTCGACCCGCACGCGGTCGCCGTCGGCGATCCCGCGCGCGTCGGCGTCGGCCGGCGCCAGCATCACCGTCGGCGTGCCCTGCCGGCGCCGTAGCAGCTCCGACTGGCTGAACGAGGAGTTCAGGAAGAACCGGTTGGGCGGCACGATGCACTGCAGCGGATAGGGTCCCGACACACCGTTCTCGGTCGGCCCCTCCCGCAGCGGCATCCACGTCGGCAGCGGCGGCAGGCCGCGCGCGGCCAGCGTCTGGGAGTAGAACTCGACCCGGCCGGAGTCCGTGGGCGCGCCGTGGGCGAAGGGCATGTACGGACGCGGGAGGTTGAGCCGCACCGAGCCCTCGGCCTGCAGACGCTCGTACGTGATCCCGCGCAGCGCGTCGTCGCCCCTCGCGAGCAGCTCGCGGATCACGGCGGCCGGCGGGCGCGCGTAGTGGTCCTGGGCCACCCCGAGCGCCCGGGCCAGCATGCCGAACACCTCCCAGTTGGAGCGCGCCTCGCCGACCGGTGCCACCACCGGCTCGGCCAGCTGTACGTAGAGCTGCCCGAACGAGCGATAGACGTCCTCGTGCTCCATCGACGTGGTGGCCGGCAGCACGAGGTCGGCGTAGTGCGCGGTGTCGGTCATCACCTGCTCGTGCACCACCGTGAACAGGTCCTCGCGGGCCAGGCCGGCCAGCACGAGCGTCTGGTTGGGACAGATCGCGGCCGGATTGGAGCCGTACACGTAGAGCGCCTTGACCGGCGGCGCCATCGCCGGATCGGTCAGCGCGCGCCCGAGCTGGATCATGTTGACCACGCGGGGCGGCGGATCGGGCATGAGATCCGGGCGCTCGAGCACCGTGTAGTCGAAGCCGGCGGCGCCGCCCGAGGAGAGCAGCGCGCCGCCGTGCGGGTCGGCGTAGGCGCCGGTCAGCGCGGGCAAGCAGGCCAGCGTGCGGCACGTCATGGCCCCGTTGTCGTGGCGCGACAGTCCGATGCCGATGCGCAGGAAGGAGCGGCGCGTCGCCCCGTAGCGCCGCGCGAAGCCCACGATCGTCGCCTCCGGCAAGCCGACGATGGCGGCCGCGCGCGCCGGCGTCCACGCCCGCACGTGCTCGGCCAGCGGCTCGAAGCCGAGCGTCGCCCGGGCGACGTAGTCGCGGTCGATGCGATCCTCGGCGATCAGCACATGCATCATGGCCAGCGCCAGCGCGCCGTCGGTGCCGGGCCGGACCATCAGGTGCTCGTCGGCCTGCTGCGCGGTCGGCGTGCGATACGGATCGATCACGACCACGAAGGCGCCGCGCGCCCGGGCCTGCTTGACCAGCGTCATGACGTTGATCGTCGAGTAGGCCGCGTTGATGCCCCACAGGACGACGAGGTCGGCGCCCACCATCTGCTCGGAGTCGTTGCCGGTGACGACGCCCACGGTGGCCCGCCAGCCCGCGTAGGCGGTGGCCGTGCAGATCGTGCGATCGAGACGGCTCGCGCCCAGCGCGTGGAACAGCGGATGCCCCGCGAAGTACTGCACCTGTCCCATCGAGCCCGCGTAGGAGAACGGCAGGACGGCCTCGGCGCCGTGGGCGGCGATGACCGCGCGCCAGCGCCGCGCGATCTCGGCCACCGCCGCCTCCCAGGTGACCGGCTCGAAGCGCCCGGCGCCCTTGGGCCCGACCCGGCGCAGCGGCTGGGTGATGCGCAGCGGCGAGTGCACGCGCTCGGCGTACTCGCGCACCTTGCCGCAGATCACGCCCTGGGTGAACGGGTGCGCGGCGGTGCCGGTCACGGCGGCGACGCGGCCGTCGTCGACGCGCACCTCGAGGCTGCAGGCCGACGGGCAATCGTGCGGACACACGGAGCGCATCCTCGAGATAGTAGACTAGGTCGGCCGGCCATGCGCGAGGCCTTCCATCGGCTGACTCCCTTCACGACCCCCGAGGCGCAGCGGCTAGCCGGGCTCTTCGCCATCGTCTACTTCGCGCAGGGCATGTGGTACCTGCCCAACCAGACGATCATGATCGTGCTCAAGGACGCCGGCCTCGGCGCGGGGATGATCGCCAACTTCTTCGTCGTCAGCGGGGCCCCGTGGCTGGTGAAGCCGGTGTACGGGATGCTCTCCGATTTCTTCCCGCTGTTCGGGCGGCGCCGGCTCAGCTACTTCGTGCTCTCGTCGTCGGTGGCGGGCGCGGCCGCGTTCACCGTCGGCGTCACCGGAACCCGAGAGTACTGGCCGCTGATGCTGCTGTTCACGGCGATGGGGTTGGGGCTGGCCTTCACCGACGTGCTGACCGACGCGCTCATGGTCGAGAACGGCCGGCGCCTCTCCCTCACCGGCGCCTTCCAGTCGGTGCAGTGGGCCTCGCTCTACACCTCCGCGATCCTGGTCGGCCTCGTGGGCGGATGGCTCGCCGAGCGACGGAGCCTCTCGGGCGCGTTCCTGCTGGCCGCGTGCTTTCCCCTGCTCTCGCTGGCCATCGCGGTGGCGGTCGTGCGCGAGCCGCGCGCCCGGGCCGATCGCGCGGCGATGATCCAGCGGGTCCGCGCGGTCCGGGACGCCCTGCGGGCACGCGAGATCTGGCTGGTGGGCGGGCTCATCTTCCTGTTCATGTTCAGTCCCTCGTTCGGGCCCGGCTTCCTCTTCTACCAGACCGACCGGCTGGGCTTCAGTCAGCAGTTCATCGGCACCCTCGCCGCCCTGCAGTCGCTCGGCTCTGTCCTGGGGGCGTTGACCTACACGCCGATGACGCGGGGCTGGCCGCT
>Ga0134124_10000928_pt1 | contig 23486 bp, 20 predicted proteins | sample KB304_FD_96880 | JGI IMG/M metagenome (GOLD analysis project Ga0134124, IMG submission 96880) | Terrestrial soil microbial communities without Nitrogen fertilizer from Kellogg Biological Station, Michigan, USA - KB3-0-4 | ecosystem: Environmental > Terrestrial > Soil > Unclassified ... | reverse complement strand
GCGATTCCCGCCGGTCCACCGCCGACGACCGCAATATCGCATTGCACTTGTGCAATCTTATCCACGAAGATTTATTTCCATCTTGGGTTCGCACAATACCTGACAACTTCGGAGCTGCGGCACTCCATTAATCTCCATGCGGCATTCAAAACATGTCCCCATGCCGCAAAGCGGCGCGCGAGGTTCACCAGACACCGAGGTCCTGTAAACATTCCCCGCCAGCAAAACGGCGACAGCCGCGGTCGAACCTGCCGGCACCGCAATAGCGCGTCCGTTGACGTACACCGTAAGCGTCTCAGCCATGAACTTCCGCAATCGTTTGGCGCGACGGCAGATACGGCTCCGCCGGAATCGGCGCCGCGGCACCGGTAATCTGCGCACGAATCAGTTTGGCTGTCGCCAGTGAAGTCGTGATCCCCAAGCCTTCATGACCGGTGGCAACGTACAATGTAGGATCCTCGCTCCACGGCCCAATCAGCGGAAGTTTATCCGGAGTCGCCGGCCGAAACCCGGTCCACACGCGAATCCCTGATAGCGAACCAAGCGCTGGCATATACTCAAAAGCGCGCAGCAGCATTTGCGACACGATCGGTGGTTCCACTCGATCGTGCTCGACATTGTATTGCCGTGAAGAGCCGATCAGCAGTTGGCCCGTCTTGCGTGGCTGGATGTTGAACGCCACGGAATCACCGCTCAGGGAATGTGCCGACTTCAGATAACCCAGCTCCACCAGTTGATGGCGAACCATGTCCGGATAGCGATCGGTGATCACCAAATGACCCTTGCGTGGCCTAACCGGAATTCCCGGCGTGAGCCGCGCGGCATGTTGCCCGGCTGCATTGATCAATTTCGAAGCACACAACACAGTGCCGTCCGCCAAGACGGCATTTCCATTTGCAAAGCGGGAGACTGCCTTGCCAAAGTTAACGCGGGTTCCCAGCGCGGCAGCTTGCTCCAAAAAAAAGGCCGCAGCCGTGGGCGGATACAGGACGGAATCGCCCTCCACCAGCAGGCCCCCCGCCATAGGTGCCCTCAGATTTGGCTCCGCGTGATGCAGGGCGCCGGAGTCAAGAATCTCGACACGAACTCCGCGCGCCTGGAAATACGCACACTTTCGCTGTACTTCGGCCATTTCTTCTTCATCAACCGCAACCCAGATCGTGCCGCAGCCGTCAAATTCAACCGTAGAGGGCAATTCGTCACGCAGTTCATCCCAAAGCAGTTGCGAAAATCGTGTCAGCGCGAATTGCGCTTCTGAATCATCCATCACCACGATATGACCCATCGAGGCCCCGGTCGCGCCCGCGGCCGGAAATGCCTGGTCGATCACCGCGACCTGGAAGCCCGCCTTGGCCAGCTCCCACGCGCATGCCGCTCCTACAATTCCGGCCCCTGCAATCAACACATCAGCAGAGACAGTCATTCCGGAATGCCATAGCGGAAGGGATCACATGGATCGAAGACAAAGTCAGCTTCGGAGGTGATGAACGCAGAGCCTTTGATGACGGGTATGACGTGCCCATCCTCGATGCGAATCTGCCCCTCAAACACGCTGCCGACGATACTTTCCTGACGCCACACATCACCTGGCGCCAGCTTTCCATCCGCATACAGGCATGCCAGCTTGGCGCTCGTTCCCGTGCCGCACGGTGAGCGGTCATAGGCTTTTCCCGGGCACAGTACAAAGTTCTTGCTGTCGACTCCGGGTACGGCGGACGAGCTGAACAGCTCAATGTGATCGATCTGCTGTCCGTCCGCGCCGGTAATCTTGTTCTTTTCCAGCGCCTGGCGAATTGCCCATGCGAATTGCGTCAATTCGTCGATATCGCTCAGCTTCAGGTCAAAGGCATGCTCGCCCACGAGAAAAAACCAGTTGCCAGCCCATGCGATGTCCCCACGCACCATTCCGTGTCCAGGCACGTGCACGCCTACCTGCTTGGCTGTCCGGCGGCTGGGCACATTCGCAACGCTGACCTCGCCTGAATCGTGCAATGTCGCCGTCACGGTGCCCACCGGCGTCTCGATCTTGTGGTCCCCGACGCCGATCTTGCCCAGATAGGATAGCGTGACCACCAGGCCGATCGTCCCGTGGACGCACATCCCCAGATATCCTACGTTATTAAAGTAGAGCACTCCCGCTGCGCTTCCGGGGTTCGCCGGTTCGCAAAGTAGCGCGCCAACAATCACTTCCGAACCCCGCGGCTCGTTGACCAGCGCATGCCTCAAATGGTCATGTCTCGAGCGAAACTCCTCCAACCGCCGAGCCATATTCCCGGCGGGCAACGACGGCCCGCCGGAAACGATGATCCTGGTTGGTTCACCCCCGGTGTGGGAGTCGACTACCCGTACTCGCTTCAGGCGTTCACGCATTTGGTCAGATATGGCCTTCGTCTCGTACGGACATAGCGCATGTTCGCACGGGACACGCGAAGCTTTCGCTTCTCGAATTGGTTTAACCGAAGCCCACGTTGGCCATGGGCGAACAGACCCGCACGTAGAGCAGGCGGGTGTTCTCACGGAGAGTATATTATATACAAAGGATGCGGTTTAGCGTTTTCCCAGATACTCCGCCAACTGATCGAGGGTTCCCACCAGGCCCTTCTCCAGGAACACCATCCCCTCCCGGAAGGTTTTCAGCTCTTCCGGCATTGCGTTTATTGGGTTGGCCAGCAGCGTCAGTCGCGTTTTGCCGAATTCCTCGGCTAACATGACCGTGTTCAGAATTTCCAGCGGCCACGTGGGGCTGAAGGGATGGCGCGTCAGGTTGCCATCGGGGTCGGAAAAACTGCTGACAAAACACCAGGCGATCCGGAGGTGTAATTTCACGATACAGGAACTTGCCCCAGATCTCCGGAGCGTTCAGCATGCGCATGCTGTAAAGAAACGATCCGCCTGGGCGCAACTCGACTTTGCAGGTCCCGACTTCGCAGCCCGCAGGTCCCCACCAGCGCTTCAGGTGCTCGGCATCGGTCCACGCGTTGAACACCATGTCGCGCGGCGCATCGAATTCGCGTGTGATCACCAGAGCTTCGCTCGGTGGTTCCTCAACATCTTTCGACATCTTGGTCACATGATGAGCGATGCGTTCCAGAGTCTGCTTGCCGCCTTCGATGGCGCCGTATTCCCGGACCACCCGTTCGCGCTCGGCGGCGGTCGGGAAGACCGACTGCATGGTCAGCTGGGTATTGTTGCCCTCTGGCGCGAAGGTCACCGTTACCTCGAATACGTTTGGATCCTCGTCTTCGCCCATGTGTGTGTAGGTCAGCCGTTTGTTTTTCACGATCTCGTGGAAGATGATTTTGTTTTTATAGTCGCGGCCGTCTGGCCCGTGCATCACAAAACGCCAAACGCCGCCCGGCCGCACATCCATTTCGTAAATCGTGGTGCGGAAGCCGGTTGGTCCCCACCACTGCGCAATGTGAATGGACTCGGTCCATGCCCGGAACACCAATTCTCGCGGAGCCTCAAACACGCGTGTGAGGACGATCTCGCGGTCGCCAGTTCGCCGTGCGCCTGCCTCAGCCGCGCTCATGCTTCTTCTCCTTTGCTTGCAGTTCCCGAAGATAGATGTCCAACCGATCGAAACTCTCGGTCCAGAAGCGGCGGTAGTGCTCCACCCAGTCGGCGACGTCTTTTAGTGGTCCGGCGGTCAAGCGGCACGGGCGCCACTGCGCTTCGCGGCCACGACGAATCAAACCGGCGCGCTCGAGTACCTTGAGATGCTTGGAGACCGCGGGGAGGCTCATCTCGAAAGGTTCGGCCAATTCGGTGACCGAGGCTTCGCCAGCGACAAGCCGGGCAAGAATGGCGCGCCGCGTGGGATCGGCTAGTGCGGCGAAGGTGGAGGTGAGACGGTCGCTCGTCATTGTATTTAACTTACTGGTTAAATACAATGACAGCGCCCGAGTGTCAAGCCTATTTTTTGTCTCCGCTCATCTGACTCAGTTTCCCCCGATGGAAATTCATTCGGGCACATTGCTAACATAAGGGATAGCTGCGCCCACCGTATCGGAAGGCGCGGAGGCTCTCGACATGTGCAGGAATATCAAAACGCTCTTCAATTTCGATCCTCCGGTGACGCCGGAGGAGGTGCGTGCGGCCTCGCTGCAATTTGTGCGCAAGATTAGCGGCTTTACGAAGCCCTCGAAGGCCAACGAGGCGGCGTTTCAGGCCGCCATCGATGAAATCAGTGGAATTTCCGAGCGGCTGCTGCGCACCATGGACACGAATGCGCCTCCAAAGAACCGGGAAGAGGAAGCCGCAAAGGCGAAAGCGCGATCGGCTGCCCGATTCGGCGATTGAGAGATTGGTTGGGTGGCTCAGTCGTTTCCGGCTGTGCGTGCGAGAGCTGAAACTATGACAGCGCGGAAGCGCTGTGCCGCGCGCATTACGTTACTGGCCTGAACTTCGCGAAAATCTTTTCCGCGTTCTTGTGGTACACCTTTTCCAGCACCCCGTCGGGTAGCTCCATGCCGTAAATTTCCCAGCGGCCCTGCCCGGGGTGGCCCCAGTAAGGAAAATATTCGTCCCCGGTTTCCAGCCAGCGGAAATGATTCGCGTACATCGCCGGATCCGGTTCGTGGTCGGTGCCGAACAGGATGCGGTCCTGATAGTCCTCGAAGAACTTCCGCGCGCGCCGTGGCTGGCGTCCGAGTTCCGCTTCGCGCGCGCCGAATTCCACGTACATATTCGGATACTTGTCGAGCCAACTGGAGACGGCGTCCAGATTTTCCGGCCAGTTCGCGACATGTAGCGCGATGAACGTTGTGTGCGGATGTTTTTCCACGATGTGGTTGCGCTGCGCGAGCAGGATCTCCTTCTTGGGAAATTGCGGGCCGGAAAAATTCCAGCTGGGATTGGACATCAACTCTTCATAGCGTTCGTTGTATTTGTCGTTAGGATGAAAAAACGCTTCCGGATCGCTGACGTGAATGGCCACCGGAATATTCAGCCGCCCGCACTCTTCCCAGATTGGACCGAGGCGCGGATCGTCAATGGCGATCAGTTTGCCGGATTTGTCTTTCACGCCCAGGCCCAGATCTTTCAGCACTTTCAGTCCGCGGGCGCCGCGCTTTACCGCATCGTCGATTTGCGCCACCATTTCCGCGCTGAAGTTCGCATCGTCGATTTTGCTCCAGTCAATTTGCGTGAAGGCCATGAAGCGATCGGGGTAGGGCTTCACCATTTTGTCCAGCAGTCCCTGCAGCTTGTCGCCCCACATTCCCGTGAGGATCACAATTTTCTGCACGTTGGCGGCGTCCATTCGGCGTACTACTTCAGCGGGCGCGATGGGCTCACCATGATTTCCGCCCGGATCGTTTACGTGATTGTGGACGTCGATCACCGGAAATTTCGCGCGCGGGACTTCGTGAACCGCGGCATGCAACATTGATTTCGGCTCGAAATCCTTTAGCAGCAGGGTCTTGCGTTTTGACGCGTTGGGATCCTGTTTATTCGTAATGCCCTGACTCTGGCTTTGGCTCCGCGCGAACAGCAGTACGGCAGGGAGCAGCACGATCGCGAGGGAGACCGCGAGAGAGGCGGATTGCCAAGACTTTCGCTCGCTTCTTTGCATAGGGACTCACTTCCTGTTGTCGTCGCAAAGCTGACGGCACGTTTTTTGCGACGGCGAGTCTACTACAAAGGAAAGAGAAGCGAGGCAATCGAAACCGTCGATGGCAGGGTGCTTCGACCGCGGGAGCGCCGCTCCCGTTCGCCTTGGAGCTGCATTACAAAAGTTTCGTCAGGACCGCGGGTTAGTGCCAGGATGAAAATCCACTTCGATTTCGGCGCGCGTTTCGACCGGCTTACCATCCAAATAACTTTCCTCGTAGTGCCATTCGCGTACGGCCCGCGTAACGCTTGGTAGCAAGGAAGAAGGACCGCGCAGAGGTTTCAAATCGCTCACATTCCCATCCTTATCGATGATCGCCTGTATGGTGACGGAACCGTAGCCGGGCCCGCCGCGCGTAACCTGTGGGTCGACACGTGTCGAGAGTTCGCCCAATACCAGCTGTTTCTTGCTGTGCCAAATCCAGCGATCCGACGGCACGCGAACAGCGCGGCGAATGTGCAGGGTCATGCCGCTGACCTCGAGTACACGCTCGCCTGGCAGCGTCATAAAAGATGATGTGATTCCTCGCGGAGGCGTGATTTCCATCACGTGCGCCTCCGCGACATCCATGTGTACGACTGGGGAAGAGCCGGGCTCTGGCCGGGAACGCAGGAGAGAAGATCGGCCGGCGGCAACCGGGCCGGACGAGTTCCATATAGACCGCGACGCGCTTGCACCGGATGCAGGTACAGAACCAGACGACGACACCGCGACATCATTTCCCCGTGGTGTCGAGGCGCCAATGGAGCCGCTGATTGCGGACTTTTCGGACGGTGCGGGCGCCGCTGGTGAAGTTGTCGCCGCAGTAGCTGGTGTCGTTATGGGCGCGGTAGTCCCTGCCGACGGCGTGTTGTCGGCTAGCTGGGCGTCGTCGGCCGTCGGAGTTGCCTTATTCGAAGTCGCGGAATCACCGGCTAGGTCCGTGTTCGATGCTCCACTTCGAGTGAGTGAGCTTGCGCCCGCCGCACTCGCAGCGTCCGCATTACTCCGTGGAATCGACGCTGTGGATGCTCCATTCAAATTCGGTCGAGACAAGGTCGACAATGCAAAGTGGTTCCTGGCCGCGGTTGCGGCCGAGCCTTCGGACGAAGAGGACGTCTCCGAAGCGCGCCGTTCGGACGCAGCAGCGTCCGCATTGGAATTCGCTGTCGTGGTGGGCTTCGTTACCGTCGTAACCGGTGGAACCAGACTTCCCGCCGCTGTCTTGGAGGTGGCCGGCAAACTGCGCGCCTCCAGCGCTTTCAACGATTCCGGAGCATTCCTCGGCGCTTCCACAGCCGCCGATGAAGCTCCATTTTGTGAATGCATCAAGATCCTCCCGAACAATTCCGGCCGCATGAGCAGAGCGATTCCTACGCACGCAACCGCTCCTACTAAGATCCAGGCGATTAGTGCGAGGGCCTCGGATTTTTTCCTGCGCCTACGAGCCACTACAGCACTCGGCGACCGCAGCGCGTCCAGGTGCGTGTTCTGGAGCTCGGCGATAGGCGCCCCAGTAGTGGTAGCGCGAGCGGCCGCCGCGGCTATCCGAGGAGCCGGAGGTCTTTTCGGCGGCGGTGGGATCACCGGAACAGGGGGCGGAGGTACATTCTGCTCGATGGGTGCTTGTTCTTTATGCTCGGCCCCGGTGGCGACCTCCGGTGCGATTGGTTCAGCTGGTTTCTCTCGCGTATTCTCCAAGGCCTGCCATTTGCGGATCTGTTCGCGATCGTGATCGGAGAGGTCCAGCATCTGGATTCCCGCCCGTTCCCGCGATTCCGTGGTCCAAACCGTGCGCACCGGCACTTCAATGGGCTTGGCCACTCCATTGAGGCGAATCGATACGCGGTATACCGAATTCCGGTCCAGCCCGCCGGGCGTGGAAATCAGGAAGCCGTTTTCGCTCAAATTGAGCAGTATGCACAGATTGTTCGCGCCAAAAGGGATGTAAATCGGCCGGGAAGGAGTACTGCGTGGGTAAAAACGTCGTTCACCCGGAGAATCGAGGGTCGTCAGATGATCAGTCGACGTGGACATGATTCAATCTCCCGTTCGAAATGTGCGCGTCACCAATTTCCGCGACGCGCCCCATCAGCGCTCGCCCCAATCAGCGCTCGCAATGATTGGCAGACTTCGCCGATTGGACTTGCAGGGGACTGAGATCTGGGCTGTTCCCGACGCATCCACGGCGACCGCCAGGAGCGGGGCGAACGTTCTAGCGATCGCAGATGGCGCGTCGACTTCATCTACTCATCAACACTAACGAACACTCGTGACGCCGGGAAGTTTCTGTTAGGCTCGCACCCCGCCTTTACGCGCCCAATCCTTGTAATAGGATGCCCGGGGGAGGTGGAAGGTTCTCAGGCCCGGCCGTGCCCACGGCCGTTGAAACTTCGCGGCGGCCTTCGCTGTGTCGTTACCAACCCGTCACCAATTCGGCCCAAGTACTATGGCCACGACGAATTACACCGGCAAAAATGGATGCGTTGTTATTTCTGCGAAATTCAGGTTCCCGCGCACACTGGGCGCCCCTGAATTCTGAGGCTTCCCATGAAAGTTCGCCTTTGCGTGTTGCCAGTTTTCGTTTTGATTGTCGCTCTGTTTGCCGGCGGTTCTCTTCGAGCGGGTACGCCAGGCTATGCCTACTGCGGAACCTACGGTTCGTACGTGCTGATGTATAAATCCAACGATCAGTTGGAAGAGTTGGGACACCTGCGCTGCGGCGAGAAGGTGGAAGTGCTCTCGCGCTGGCTCGAATATGTTCAGGTGCGCACGGCCGAGGGCCGCATCGGTTGGGTTCACTACTCCGGAATTTCCAACACGCCCGCCGGCACCAGCAACAATTTCGGCATGACCGACTCCTCCGCGCCACGGGCCGCTTCCGTCCACGCGCTCACCAACACAAACGTCATGAAGATGCACGTAATACATTTGGGCTCGGACGTCATCATCGCCAAAATCAAGTCCTCGCCCTGCGAGTTTGACACCACGCCGGGCGCCCTCCAGAAACTCAAGACCGCCGGCCTTTCGGACAAAGTGATTCTCGCCATGGTGCAGGCGCCGTCCGCTTCGGCTCCACCGCCCGAACCCAAGCATCCAGACTTCATCGAGGTAAAAGTTCCGCGCTTCACGTCTATCGAAGTAGAGCTCACCGCCAACATCTCTTCGGACGCCGCGCAAGATGGCATGATCGTCCCGCTCAAAGTGGCCCAGGACGTCGTGGTCAACGGCGTGACCGTATTTCCCAAGGGTTCCCAAGCCCACGCCAGTGTCAGCACTCTCAAACAGCCCGGCTTCATGAATCGCCCGCCCGGCGAAATCACCTGGACCATGGACTATGTCACCGCTGTCAGCGGCGACCACGTCAACGCCATGTTCCTCTCCAAAGAGGCTGCCACCAATCCCATGAGCCGCATCATGGGTGCGTCCGGCCCTTCCTGGGAATTTCGCAAGGGCAAGCCCGTCTCGGTAAGCGCTGGCCAACGCTTCAACGTCGTCGTACACGACGATGCTGTCCTGAGGGTGCCCGCCACGCAGCTTCCGGACCGGCCGGCCCAAGCTGCCACCGTCCCGGCGCGTGCTGACCAGATGGCGGGTCAGCCGTCCGCTAAGCCATAGGTCTGAAAGCATTTAGGCCGACGAGAATAGAGTTCGGCGCGAAGCGATCAAGTTCTCCTACCGAAGTACTAACCCAATTGGTGCGCCTGTCCTATTGAGGGCTTCCGCCGCCTCCCGCGATACTTAAATCGTTGCCGCCAATTGCTTTGACCGCCGCTTCGGGCCGTCAAGCACCGTGTGTGCATTGGAGTTACAATGCGCGGACCCAGTCAAGATCCGCGTCCGTGCGTACGGCGATCGAATCAAAGTCAAAAAGATGGCACAACAACTAGTCGCTGAGGAAAGAAGTATCCGTGCGTCTCGCACTCGCAAAGTGCGCAAGCATCGTCACGCGTGGTTCTGGTTCTTCTGCGGCGCCGGCGTCGCCGTGCTTGCCGCCGAACTGCTCCTGCATCCCATCTCAGGCAAGTACGAAACTCCTGCAGAAATCGAAATCCGCAATTTCCGCGAGGGCCAAGCTTCCACGCATTTCCTCCCGAACGGTCTGCGTCTCACCGGCAACCCGCAAATTCCCGGCGCCCAGGCGGTCCTAATCATCGGCGACTCGCACGTCGAAGCCTTTCAGATCCCGGATGACCAGACCATGGGTGCTCGCCTCGAAGACAAATTGCGTGCCTCGGGCAAACAGTGGAACGCATGGCAATACGGCTGGAGCGGGGCAGAAGGCGCCGACTACATTTTCGCCGCACCGATGTTTCTCGAGAAATTTCCCACGCCCTACATCTTCTTGACCATGAATGACGGTGACTTCCGCACCAATCTCGGTGAACAGGCGCGCATCTCCGATCACAATGGAACGGTCGTTGCCGAAGGCCTCGTGCCCAACGCTATCCGCGGCCGCGAACCGTCATTCGGTGGGCATCTCGCCCGCAAAATGAAAGAGTCTGGCTTGATCTACGGCGCCGCCCTGCGCTTCCAACTCGATCTCAAGCCGCAGTGGAAGGAGCACACCGCCAGCGCGCAGGATGCCTTCCCACCCAACGGCGCTTCCAGCGTCGAGTTGATGGAAATGATCGTCCGCGGTCTGAAGCAGCAGTACGGCGACAAGCTGCGCATCGTGTACATGCCTCCGCAGCCGTTTTCCGCAAGCGAACCTCTGGAGCCCGCCGAATCCCTGCTGATAGCCCAGTGCCGGGCGCAAGGCGTGCAATGTCGCAGTATCCGCGATCGCATGATTCACGAGCTGACCGTCAACCACCAGTTGTCCCGCGGCTTTTCCGATACCGAGCCTGCCAAGGGCCATTTGAATGCCCGCGGCCACCAACTGGTGGCCGACGAAATCTTCGACTGGTTGAATTCCAACTGACCCTCTATGGTTTTTACTTCTCTCACTTTCGTTGAATTTTTCCTGGTCGTCCTGATCGCGCTGGCCCTGTGCCGCACGCGCTGGCAGCGGCAACTTGCCATCCTGCTCTCCAGCATCTTCTTCTACGGCTACTGGAATTCCTGGTATCTGTTTCTGCTGGCCACACCCAGCGTCATCGACTATTACTGCGCTCTGCGTATCAGCGGAACCCAAGTCGAAAAGCGCCGCAAGTTCTGGCTCACCTTCTCCGTCGTCTCCAACCTTGGCCTGCTCGGCTACTTCAAGTACGCCAACTTCTTCGTCCACAGCTTCGGTCAATTGCTCGGCCGCGACGTCCCTGTCCTACACATCCTGCTCCCCGTCGGCATCTCGTTCTACACCTTTAAGACGATGAGCTACACGATCGACGTGTACCGCCGTCACATCGAGCCGTGCCACAGCTGGTGGAAGTACGCGATGTTCGTCACCTATTTCCCCGAACTCGTCGCCGGCCCCATCGTGCGCGCCTCGGTGTTTCTCCCGCAAATGACGCGCTCGCTCAAACCCTCCTGGCCGCGTGCCTATGTCGGTTTGCAACTCGTAGCCCTGGGCTTTTCGAAGAAGCTGCTCATCGCCGATCGGCTGGCAACGTTCGTCGACGCCGTCTTTGCGCATCCTCCCATCTATTCCACGGGCACCATATGGTCCGCGGTGGTCGCCTACTCGCTCCAGATCTACTGCGATTTTTCGGGTTACTCGGATATCGCCATCGGCGTCTCGCGCATCATTGGCTTCGACCTGCCCGAAAATTTCAACATGCCGTATTCTTCCACCTCCATCACCGAGTTCTGGCGCCGTTGGCACATCACGCTTTCCCAGTGGCTGCGCGATTATCTCTATATCCCGCTGGGCGGCAACCGTAAGGGCAAATTCCGCACCTACGTCAACCTGACCATCACCATGCTCCTCGGCGGCCTGTGGCACGGCGCCAACTGGACCTTCGTCGTCTGGGGCGCGATGCACGGCTTCGCTCTCGCACTCCACAAGTTCTGGATGGACATCAATAAGGACAAAGGCATCAAGATTCCCGGTTTTCTTGGCTGGTCTATGACCTACGTCTGGGTCTGTTTTGCCTGGGTGCTGTTCCGCGCGCAGAATTTTTCCACCGCCGTGCTCATCATGCGCAAGATGCTGTTCATCGATTCCGTCGGCGTGGAGTACGTTTACTTCTGGCTTTTCGCGATTATCCCGTTCGTCGTTCTGGCCCACCTGCTGGGCCGCTATGTCAACGACGGCGTGGAAGCCGCCGGCCGGCGCAAGATGTACGCGCCGCTCTGGGCCGAACGCCTGTACACCGGCACCAGCCGCTTCGCTATCCGCCCCCATCCTCTGGCCGGCACGTACGCGTTGATTCCCACAAATAGCTTCGCTCTCGGCCTGCTCCTCACCGGCTGGGCCATCGTCTTCTACCTGTTCACCGCCCTGGATTCCAGTCCCTTCATCTACTTCCAGTTCTAGAGGCGGAATCGGCGCGTCTCGTCGCGACGGTCACGACCAGCGCGAATGTGTCATCCCGACCGGAGCAGCCCGTTTTTTCCGGCGCGCGGTTTTTGCGCGCGGGGCTGCGCAGCGGAGAGACCGTGCAAGATTTAGACGCCGTCAAGATTCGAAGCGATCGAGTGTGGAATGCGTGCGTGCGGTGTAGGGGCGACGCTTCAGCGCGACCCCAAGCTCTGCGCCTTGGCAAAACTCGACCCGTTAGTAGCGACCCTTCAATTGCGAGACTTTCGTCGAATATACCGCCGGTCCAACTGCCCGTTTCGCTGCACATCAGACCAGTAGTTTTCCTCTCATCCGCCGCGTACTCTTTGACCCGAGCACGCCCGTAGCCTGGCCTGGGAGAAAAAACGTGTTCTGTGAACGCTGTGGCTTGAATTTCCTGCCGAGACAATCGTTCTGCACGCGCTGCAAGGTGTCAGCGACGCGCCATTGGTTTCAGTTGATGAGCCTGGTCACGCTAGCCGTGGCAGTACTGTGCAACGCCCTCGTCTCTGCGCTCTTGCTCCCGCGTCTCGCCACCGGAACGCACGCCTCTGCCGTTTTCCGCGCCTGGCTGTGGTTCGACTACCAGGCTGCTCTCTACGGATGGGTTCCCATCGCCATCGCCCTGCTGGCTTGGGATTTTCTGGTTTGGAAAGAAGCGCGGCCTAAAGTTAAAGGCTGGTTCACTCGCAAATTGCTGACCGTCTCGCTAGCAGCCGGCGTGGCGCCGATGCTGCCTTGGTGGGTGCCCGCCGGCCAGCCGCCCGGACAATTCCTCGCCATAATTAGCAAGTATCCCGGTCTGCCCGCGGGATTGGCTTGGATCGTAGTGCTGGTGGTCGTGGCGCTTCTCTGTGCCGACGCTGAATCCCGAGACTACCTGCTCGGCCACGGCAAAACCCTCAGCATCATCAGCATCGCGACGCTGCTCCTGGTGCTGACCATGACCGTCGTCGGCTGGACGGTTACCTCCTAAACCCAAATCGATTCGCAATCGTGCGATAGAGAATTCCTGCAGTGGCCGTTATGTAGCGGACGCTTTCCGAAGCGGGCAAAGTTGCCACATCGAGCGGCCTTGTAGAGTATCCCTACGGAGCAGACCTGCGTAACTATCATCTCAAACCAAAAAAATCGCGAAATTATTCTGCTGGAACAATTAGGAGGGCGGCTTCGTCGAAGGAAAAGAGGAAAAACGTCCCAATGCTTGCCTCAATATGAGGCAACGTTTTCCCCCTTTTCCCTCATTTCAGCGGGCACAATATCCCGCCGCGATCAAATCCTCGCAATTCGGTAAAATCAAATCCATCCGCGAAATCCCGTATATGAACTGGCTCTAGTGCCGTACACCCCGTAGCCGTCTTCAGACGACGGGGTTTAGAGCGAACCGCCAGCACAGCGATCTGCGACAAGCGAGTTCGCTCAGACAACGAAGCACCTTTTGTCGGCAGCGCCTGCGATTCCCACGTCGAATCCACATAGCAAATAAACTCGCGCGTGAATCTCCCCTGGCGCGAGATTGACCGCGTCCGTTTTGTAGACAACCTTAAAACTGGAAAGTTGGCCCGAACGCCACGCTGAGGTTATGGTGCGTCCCATGGTTGAAATACATCTCGTCGCCAATGTCCAGACGCAGCCCAACCGGACCGATATGTGCCTGGAAGCCGCCGCCCGGATAAAGCACGCCGCTCACGTCATTTCGTCGCAGTCCATCCACGCTGCTAAAAAATGTCCCGATCGTCGCCGGAGCGTTGTTGAAGCGCGTGTTGATAAATCCGCCTTTTAGCGTCAGGAAAGGCTGGACCGCATGCCGTCCGATGTTCACCCTGGGACCGAATTCGCCATGAAGAACGCGCAGGCCGGAGCGCTGCACCGAAATCACTCCAGTGCCTGTGTCCGTGAACCCTTCGGTAAACGCCTGGTCGAAATCGTAGGCCATTTGCCCTTCCAGCTTGATGCGTTTGTAGGCTTGGAAGCTCACGCGCGCGCCGACGCCGCCGAAATTTGTGCTGGTCTGATTTAGGCGCAAGTAGTCGGCGAATACACCCACTTGCACGTGCTCGTTGTCATCCTGGGCCGAGGCGAAAGGTGTAAAGCAGCCGGCCAATAAAATTAGAATTGCTACGCGTTTCATGAGAACTGTTCTCCTTGCGATTCGAATGGGACTCACTTCGTAGACTGAATTCGCAGCGGAGCTGGGATCCCCGGACGTTTTTCGCTCGGTTAGATGCCGCGCTTTCTTGCGCTGGTGTCCGCGTTTGCGCGCGCAAAAATGAAATGCGCAATCGAAGCCACAAAAATAAGGTGTTTCCAATGTTCTCCTACAGGATTTGCTGTAGCAGGCGTCGAAAAAAAGTGTCGTTCTCTCCTTTCCGGCCGTTGAGACATGCATAAATTCGTGGATAATAAGGCTCGATTCGACCTCAGAAGATCTGCATTCTCGTCCAGTTTCGAATTCGGAGGACCTTTTTGGCGACTGCGAAGGTTCAACAAATCGTCAATTCTCGCCGCACGCCCCAGTTGGAAAAGACACGCTCCGGCATAACCGGCTTTGACGAAATCACCAAGGGCGGTTTGCCGAAGGGTCGCCCTTCGATTGTGTGTGGCGGGCCTGGCTGCGGAAAAACCATGTTCGCGGTGGAGTGCCTTGTGCGCGGTGCCACTCAGTTTGGCGAGCCCGGTGTACTAATGACCTTTGAGGAGCCCGCTGAGGAAATGGCCAAGAACGTAGTTTCCCTCGGATTCGATCTGAAAGATCTGGTGGCCCGCAAAAGGCTCGTCATGGACTACGTGCATATCGAGCCGGCGGAAATCCAGGAGACCGGCTCCTATGATCTGGAAGGATTGTTCGTTCGCTTGCAGTATGCCGTTGATTCCATCGGCGCCAAGCGCGTGGTGCTGGACACGCTGGAAGCGATCTTTTCCGGATTTTCAAACCAGGGGTTGTTGCGCGCTGAAATTCGCCGTCTTTTTCGCTGGCTCCGGGAACGCTGCTTAACCACCATCGTCACCGCCGAGCGTGGCGAGGGCACGCTGACGCGGCACGGTCTGGAAGAGTACGTCTCTGATTGCGTCATTCTTCTCGATCATCGCGTAGACGAACAGGTTTCCACTCGCCGCATGCGCATTGTGAAATATCGCGGTTCCTCCCACGGCGCGGACGAATATCCGTTCCTCATCGACGACCAGGGTTTCTCGGTCCTGCCCAGCACTTCCATGCGCCTGAATCATTCCGTGACCAAGGAACGCATACCTACGGGCGTGAAAGACTTGGATGAAATGCTGGAGGGCAAGGGCTTCTATCGCGGCTCCACAGCACTCGTTTCCGGCACCGCTGGTTCCGGAAAATCCAGCCTCGCCGCGCATTTTGCCGATCAAACCTGCTCCGACGGCAAGAAGTGTTTATATGTCGCGTTCGAGGAATCACCCGCGCAACTCGTGCGCAATATGCGTTCCATCGGAATCGATCTCGAGCCCCATGTGAAGAAGGGCTTGCTAATTCTCGAAGCTTGGCGTCCCACACAGAGCGGGCTGGAAATGCACCTGTTGCGGATTCATAAGCTCGTGGAGAGCCATAAGCCTGCAGCGGTGGTCATCGATCCCATCACCAATTTGATTGGTGGAAATCAGCACGAAATCTATGCCATGTTGATGCGCCTCATTGATTTCCTGAAGGCGCAGCAGATCACCGCGCTATTCACCGCCCTTACCTCCGGAGCCAACAAAGACCTGGAAATGACCGACGTGGGCATTTCCTCCTTAATTGACACCTGGCTCTTTGTGCGTGATGTCGAACTATACGGCGAGAGAAATCGCTGCGTATACGTCTTGAAGTCACGGGGCATGGCCCATTCCAATCAGGTTCGCGAATTTTTGATGACCGACGAGGGCATCCGCCTGGTCCCCGTATACGTGGGATCTGGAACGGTATTGACCGGTTCCGCGCGACTGAGTCAGGAAGCTCGAGAGAAGGCCGAAGCCTTGCAGCGCAGCCAGAGCATCGAAGAGCGGCGCAGGTCGATGGCGCAGCGGCGCAAGGCTGTCGCAGCGCAAATAGCTGCCTTGCGCGCTAGCCTCGCCGATGAAGAAGCACGCGCTGGGAGGATCCTCGTGGAAGATGAGCGGCGAGAAAGCCGTATCTTGCAGGATGCCATGGATATCGCGAATCATAGGAAGAGTAACTCGATCGAAAAGCGCCGGGCGCATTCTGCAGGTTGAAAGGGAATCCATGAAAGCAAGCTCGGCCGCGGCAACCAAGAAGAATTCGGGAAACCGCCGCACACCCATCATTGAACTGAAATTGTACGTTGCCGGTCAGACGCCAAAATCGCTAGCGGCGCTGTCCAACCTCAGCAAGATTTGCAAAGAACATCTGCTGGGACGATACAAACTGCAAGTGATCGATCTGGTCAAGAAACCTCAATTGGCGAAGGGCGACCAGATCTTGGCCATTCCCACTCTAGTTAGGAAACTTCCAATGCCCATCCGAAAAATTATCGGTGACTTGTCCGACCTCGAAAAAGTTGTCGTCGTACTCAATCTTCGGGAAAACGACGGTGCGCGATGAAGCGGCGTCGGGTGCTCAGGCGGCCGAAAAAGTCCCTGGTCGAGAAGTACGTTTTGCGCCTCTACGTCACCGGGCAAACGCCACGGTCTTTGGCCTCCGTGGAAAACCTGCGGCGCCTGTGTGAAAAATATCTGAAAGGAAGATTCGATCTCGAAGTCGTGGATATCTACCAGCAACCCGCGCTGGCGGCCGAAGGTCAAATCATCGCCGCGCCGACGGTCATCAAGTTGATGCCCCTGCCGCTGCGCCGCCTGGTCGGAGATTTTTCAGACCAGAGCCGCGTGGTGCTGGGGCTCGACATCAAGACCGTTTAGGGAGAAAGGGTCATGGCAACAAAGCCCAAAAGGAACAAATCAACCTCGGATCTTCTGGATCGTATCGTCGAGCTGGAAGAGACCCTCCGTGCAATTCGCATGGGCGAGGTTGACGCTGTCGTGGTAAAGAGCGGTAAAGCCGACCAGGTTTTCACCTTGCAAGGCGCAGAGCATCCCTACCGACTGCTGGTCGAAACCATCGACGAGGGCGCCGCCACACTTTCTGACGATGGCACGGTTCTGTATTCGAATTCCAGCTTTGCGTCCATCTTCGGCGCCCCTCTGGAAAAATTCATTGGCGCCCCGTTACAGAATTTTGTGGTTGGGGAAGATTTAGCCAATCTCGAGTCGCTCATTCGCAGCGGCAGCCATGGCAGCGTGCGGGGCGAAATCCGCCTCACGGCAACAGACGGCCGTCCGCGCACCGTGCGCCTTACCCTCAGCCCCAGCCGCCAGATGGGCACCGAAACCATTTGCGCGGTGGCCACCGAGTTGACCGAGCTCGTCGAGACCAACGAAGCTCTGCGCGTTACCGAATCCTCCCTCCGCCAACTCTCCGGCCGCCTCCTGCAATTGCAGGACGAGGAGCGCCGCCGCATCGCTCGCGATCTCCACGACATCACCGGCCAGGAAATCGCGATTCTCTCCATGTCTCTCGATCGCCTCGCCCGCCACATGGACAATGCTAAAGCGGAAGCCAAGGAAACACTCAATGACAGCCGTGAAATGGTTCGAAAGATGGCCGAGGAAATCCGCACCCTTTCGTATTTGTTGCACCCGCCGCTCCTGGATGAATCGGGCTTGAATTCCGCCGTGCGCTGGTACGCCGAGGGTTTTCAAAAACGAAGCTCGATCCACGTCAATGTGGTTACCGCGCCGGGTTTGGGCCGCCTGCCCGCGGAAGTGGAAACGGCGCTCTTCCGCGTCGTGCAAGAGAGCCTCACCAACGTCCACCGATACTCCGGAAGCCCCGATGCCGAGATCCGAATCTCCGCCGCCGCCGGGCAAGTGCGTTTGGACGTGCTGGATCACGGAAAGGGAATTGCCTCGGTTCCCCGTGCTGCGGTGGATGGCGTAGCCGCCTTGGGAGTGGGCATTCCGGGAATGCGCGAGCGCCTCCGCCAACTCGGCGGACAGTTGGAGGTGGATTTTGGCCGAAGCGGCACGCGCGTCACCGCCACCGTTCCCTTCAAGGCGCCGGAATCCGAACCAAGGTTCCAAACCAAGCCAGACCTCGCGACAGTGGCGGTCAAAGTCTCTGAGTCCTATTCCAACGCGGACCCCTCGCTGCCGGCGCGCAGGCGTATCTTGATCGCTGACGACCACGAAGTCATGCGGCGCGGCGTTCGTGGCCTGATCGAGAGTCACAACGAGTGGGCCGTTTGCGGAGAGGCTGTGGAGGGCCGGGAAGCGGTTCGGATGTCCAGGCAGTTGCGGCCAGACCTGGTGATCCTGGACATCAACATGCCGGGCCTCACGGGACTGGAGGCCGCCCAGCAGATCAGACGGGAAAACCCAAGCGCGCGGATTCTATTCTTCTCGGTACACGAGTCGCCGCAGACGGTCCGCGAAGTTGTCAGCGTGGGCGGACAAGGCTATGTCGCGAAATCCCGCGCCGGACACGATCTAGTGGATGCCGTTCGCAGCGTGCTCGACGGCAAGACCTTTTTCCCGACGCTTTCTACTGCGTTGTCGGCCTGAGAATTCGATCGTGAATGGGAAGTACGCCCCTCTTCTAAAGGTGGTTAAAGTCTTTTGTTTTGACAGCGTTTTGTAACTGTTCATTTCAATGAGTTAGCAAATAGCTTTGCTAGTGCCTCGCACACCGTAGCAGCCTCGCATTTATAAGTTACAGTCTGGGTATCAATCCAACAGGGACGCGATTTTGTTCAGGGTTGAGGCTACTTGGGCAGGCGTGCGGACGGTGTAGCGCGCGGCGGTCCTGCGCGGCTGGCCGACGTGGACCGAGATGCCCCATGGCACGGCGGCGAAGCCGGATTCGTCTGAGAGATCGTCCCCAAAGTAAAAGGGTAGAGCGCCGCGGAGCGCTGGCTCGGCCAACAGGCGGCGGACGGCTGCGCCTTTGCCCAAGAAGGAGCGAGGCAGGATTTCGACGTCGCGGAGATTGGCTTCCGCGCGCAGGCTGTTGCGGAATGGCTTCAGCCAGGCGCGCAGCTTGCGGCGAATTTGCGTTTGCAGCGGGGCGGGCACGTCGAGCAGGTGGACGGACAGGCTGCTGCTCTTATCTTCAATCCAGGCGGTTGGATAGGCGCGGAGATGCTGCTCCAGTTGACGCCGGACGCGTTGCAGAATCGCCCTGGAGCGGGAGGGGAGCATCGCGCCGGCACCGCTTTCCCATCCGTACAGACCGAAGTAACGAATGCCTCGGATGCCAATGTAATGCAAAAGTTCGGCGCGGCGCCGGCCGCTAATCAGCACGACGCGTACGCGTGGGTGGTGCGCGAGTTTTCGCAGGATGCGGCGCGCGGCGGGCTTCAGGCGGACCAGTTCGGGGCGCGGCGCGATGTCCACGAGCGTGCCGTCAAAATCCAGGAAGATTACGATCCGCGCGCGAGGATGCCGGCGAACTTTGCCGGAGACTTGGTCCCAGTTGGGAAGCAGGCGGAGCGTCCCGCGCGGAGCAGGGCTCATTGCGTCTCGACGCGTTCCGGGGTGTCGATGCGAATGTCCGTGAGATCGGAGAGCAAGTTGGCGGCCCAACGGTAGACGTTGTTCTCGCGGACGTTGTCCCGCAAATGCTGCATGCGCGTGGACTGCTCGTCGCTGGGCATTTCCAATGCGCGAAGAATGGCGCCGGCGACCTGTTGCACGTCGTAGGGATTCACCAGCAAGGAGTCACGCAGCTCCAAGGCCGCACCAGCGAAGGTGCTGAGGATCAGTACGCCCTGGTTGTCGGTTCGCGATGCGACGAATTCCTTGGCGACCAGATTCATGCCGTCGTGCAGCGCAGTAACCAGGCAGACGGATGCAGCGCGATAGAAGCGGGAAATCTCCTCGTGAGAGTGATGCTTCTTGAGCAGGACGATGGGCATCCAGCGGCCGGCCTGAAAACGCGCGTTGATGCGAGCCGCCTCGGAGCTGACTTCCTCGAGCAGCTTCTGGTAGCGATCAATATTGGTGCGGCTGGGAGCGGCGATCTGAATGAACGAGAAGCGCCGCTGGTAGGTGGGATTCAACTCCAGGAACTTTTCGACGCCGCGGAAGCGCTCGATGATGCCCTTGGTGTAATCGACGCGATCCACGCCGACGCCCAGCAGGGTGGCGTGAATGTTCAGGTCGTTGCAGATGGCGGCGACTTGTTCGCCGAGACTTTGCGGAGTTTCCGCTCCTTCCGGATTCGGGTGGTGGCCGTTTTCCAGGGAGGACACGCTGATGGGGTATGGACGCACGCGCGTTACGTGGCCCTGGCGATTGACCTCGAAGCGATCGTAGGCGGTCAAGGCTTCGACAGCCCGATCGACGCAAAACAGGAAATTGTTGCAATGCGATTGAATGTGGAAGCCAATCAGGTCAGCGCCCAGAAGACCATCGATCAATTCGCGCTGCCAGGGGCAAATCGCGAAAACTTCAGGATTGGGCCAGGGAATGTGCCAGAAGATGGCCACCCGCGCATCGGGCCGCGCTTCTTTCACCATGCGTGGCAGCAACGCGAAGTGATAGTCCTGCGCCAGAACGATGGGCGACTCCACGCCTTCCATCTCCTTCAGCAGCGCATCGGCGAAGCGCCGGTTCACCTCTTGGTAGCTGAGCCAGTCCTCTGGACGGAAAATCGGGCGGGTGTGGGCGATGTGGCAAAGGGGCCAGAGCCCTTCGTTGGCGAATCCTTCGTAGTAGTGCTTTTCTTCTTCGGCGCTGAGCCAGACGCGGCGCAGGGTGTACGCGGGATTGTCGGGAGGAACCCGCAGGCGATCGTTGGAATCTACCGTTTCGCGATCGGCGGTGCCGGAGCCATTGGCAACCCAAGTGCCGTTGGAGGCCAGCAGCACCGGCTCGAGCGCGGTGACCAGGCCGCTGGCCGGAACAATGACCTGCATCTCCCCATTGTTGCCGTTGGTGAAGACGTGCATGTAGGGCTCGCGATTGGAGACCACGAACAGCGGCTTGTTCTGCAATTTGTTGCTGAGGCTGACGCGCAGGCGTTCGGCGGTCCACAGCGACACGTTGGATTCGCGCAGGCGCGCTTCCACCTGAGCGGTGGCGCGCGCTTCGTTCAAATCACGCGCGAGGTGCGCGACCTCTTTGTGGAGTTGCTCGAAGATCCCGCCCTCGCCGCTCTTGGGCGGTAAGTGGACCTGGCCAGTTCGCAAGCCCCGCAGCCATTTAGCGGTACGAGTCAGTGGGCCGGTAAGCGTTAGGCGAACCAGAATCAAGGCCAGGACAGCGATGAACAAGGTCTGAATAAGCGCGGTCAGGAGGGAATCTCGTAAAGTGCGAGCGACGAGAGTGTCGATGTAGCTAGTTTCGTGGACGAGGAGCAGGACGCCGACGGTCTGCCCGTTGCGGTGCAGCGGCAGGGCGTAGAGTTGCATGGGCACGTCGTCGATGGGCACGAATTCGCCATAGCCGGAATCGCGCAGTGCGGCGTGAGTGGCGGTGGCCGGGCGCGAATGGAAATAGGGACTGAGCCCCGAAGTGGCAGCAAGCACGACACCGTTGGCGTTGTAGACCACGATGCCCTTGAGGTGCTCGCGCTGGCCGAAGCGGTCGACCAAGCGCTGCAAACTCTTGTCCGGGAGTGGGCGGTCAAACAATGGTTCGACGTTTTCCTGCAGGCTTTCCGCGAGAATCTCGGCGCGACGGGAAATCTCATTGCGCGCCTGTTTTTTCTGGGTGCGTACCTGATATGCGGCGAAGAGCAGAGACACCAAGACGACGCTGACAATCAGGGGCAGGACGATCTTCAGTGTCGTGCGCATAGCGACTTCCCCTTGGGGACGCTGGGCATAAGCAAAGAGAACGAGCGCCGCGGCCGGGGCTGAAAAAACTCCTTTGCGCGATATAACAGCGCGAGAGATCAGTGCGAATGAATGGCTGACCTTACCACAATGTGACGGGCGATGTTGTTGCCGCCTTCGGTGCGGTAATCCACAGTAGCTGCGGATCCGATTTCCAGCTTGCCGACGATCTTGGTTTCGTCGTCGATCAAAAACTCGACGGTAACCAGATCCTGGCTCTTTTTAACTTCAACGGAGAACGACGCGTCTCCGATGGAGGAGATCCTCCCGGTGACCGATGCGTTCTGCGTGGAACGCGGGCGGCTCATAGGCTGGGCGGTCAGCGGAGAAGACCACGCGGCAACGGTAAAACACGCCAGAAACAAGGCTGTCATCGTAAGGATAATACGGACGCGCATAGTTTGTCCCTCCTAAAAGGGGTGAACATAAGTGAGATGGTTGGGAGGGTAGGATGGACGCGCGGGCTCGCCGGGAATATTTTGTAAGGAGTGGAGATTCATGGAGATGGAGATGAGCTCAAAGTTTGCCGCGGTGACTGGTCACTGCGTTGAACGGTGTGGCTGACAGCATGCCACGGTTCCTCCACTCCGCTCCCGACGCACAAGATACGCGCGCAGGAAAAAGCCGGGACGCTGCGGTGGGTATGGCAGCGCAGCATTAGATGTTGCGCGACGTTGGTGACTAACTACTTCACTTCCCAGGTGTCGCCGGCGTGCAGGAGTTTGTTGAGATCGCCGGAGCCGCGTTTGGCGATTACATCTTTGATCTGCTGATTCATCACGTCTTCGTAGCGGGGGAGATCGTCCCAGGCACGGAAAACGCCGATGGGGGTAGGAAAGCCGGGGCGGTGCTCCATATGCGAGAGCAGGAAGGCATAGGATGGCCGCGGATGATTGGCGTCGTGGACGATCAGGTCGGATTCGGAGATGCCGTTGCCGAGCGCCACCACTTCGATGTCGCCATCGGACTTGCGGCGAATGCCTTTGTCGCGGTTCTTACCGAAGATCAATGGCTTGCCATGCTCGAGCTGGAGGATATGCTCGGTGCGGGCGTCGCGTTCGGTGAGTGAGAACCACGCGCCGTCGTTGAAAATGTTGCAGTTCTGAAGGATTTCGACAAAAGCGGAGCCTTTGTGCGCGGCGGCATGCTTCAGCGTGTCTTTCAGGTGCGCCTGGAAGACGTCCACGGAGCGAGCGACAAAGGTGGCTTCGGCGCCGATGGCCAGTGAAACCGGATTAAAGGGACGATCGACCGAGCCGAACGGAGTGGACTTGGTCTTCTTGTTAAACTCCGAGGTCGGCGAGTATTGGCCCTTGGTCAGTCCATAGATCTTGTTGTTGAAGAGCAGGACTTTGAGGCCGACGTTGCGGCGCAGCATGTGGATGGTGTGGTTGCCGCCGATCGAAAGTGCGTCACCGTCTCCGGTGGCCACCCAAACTTCCAAGTCGGGGCGAATGGCTTTGATTCCGGTGGCCACCGCAGGCGCGCGACCGTGGATGGTGTGGAAGCCGAAGGTGTTCATATAGTACGGGAAGCGGCTGGAGCAGCCGATGCCTGAAACTACGACGAAATTTTCGCGCTTAATGCCAAGTTC
>Ga0134124_10000927_pt1 | contig 23487 bp, 22 predicted proteins | sample KB304_FD_96880 | JGI IMG/M metagenome (GOLD analysis project Ga0134124, IMG submission 96880) | Terrestrial soil microbial communities without Nitrogen fertilizer from Kellogg Biological Station, Michigan, USA - KB3-0-4 | ecosystem: Environmental > Terrestrial > Soil > Unclassified ... | reverse complement strand
TTCGGCTCGATGCTGTCCACCCCGATCATCAACCCGCCCCAGTCGGCGATCCTGGGCGTGCACGCGACCAAGGACCGCGCCGTGGTGGAGAACGGGCAGGTGGTGGTGCGGCCGATGAACTATCTGGCCATGAGTTATGACCACCGCATCATCGACGGCCGCGAGGCCGTGCTGGGGCTGGTGGCGATGAAGGAAGCGCTGGAAGAGCCGGCCCGTCTCTTATTCGATATTTGATCCAACAAACAACAAGGACGAGGCCCGCAAGGGGCCTCGTTATCGTCCGTGACTAACAAAAACTTCGACGTCATCGTCATCGGCGGCGGGCCGGGCGGCTACATCGCGGCCATCCGCGCCGCCCAACTGGGATTCAACACCGCCTGCATCGACGAATGGAAAAACGGCAAGGGCGCGCCTGCGCTGGGCGGGACCTGCACCAATATTGGCTGCATTCCCTCCAAGGCACTGCTGCAGTCCTCCGAACACTACGAGCATGCCGGCAAGCATTTCGCCGACCACGGCATCGAGGTGAAAGGCCTGGGGCTGGATCTGGCGAAGATGCTGGCGCGCAAGGACCAGGTGGTCAAGCAGAACAACGAGGGGATCGCTTTCCTGTTCAAGAAGAACAAGGTCTCGTTCTTTCATGGCCGGGGATCTTTCGTCAAGACAGGTGAAGCCGGCTACGAGATCAAGGTGGCCGGCGCGGCCGAGGAAACCATCGCGGGCAAACACATCATCGTGGCGACCGGCTCCAACGCCCGCGCGCTGCCGGGCGCGCCGTTCGACGAGGAGACCATCCTGTCCAACGACGGCGCCCTGCGCGTACAGAACGTGCCGAAGCGGCTCGGCCTGATCGGGGCGGGGGTCATCGGCCTGGAGATGGGTTCGGTGTGGCGCCGGCTGGGCTCGCAGGTCACCGTGCTCGAAGCGCTGCCGGCATTCCTCGGGCTCGTCGACGACCAGATCGCCAGGGAAGCGAAGAAGGCCTTCGACAAACAAGGCCTGAAGATCGAGCTGGGCGTAAAGGTTGGCCCCGTCAAGAGTGGGAAGGGTGGCGTTTCAGTCGCCTGGACCAATGCCAAGGGCGAGGACCAGACGCTGGAAGTCGACAAATTGATCGTCTCGATCGGCCGGGTGCCCAACACCATTGGCCTGAATACTGAGGCGGTGGGCCTGAAGCTCGACGAGCGCGGGGCCGTGATCGTGGATGACGAGTGCCGCACCAATTTGCCGAACGTGTGGGCCGTGGGGGATGTGGTGCGCGGCCCGATGCTCGCGCACAAGGCGGAGGAAGAGGGCGTGGCGGTGGCCGAGCGCATTGCCGGCCAGCACGGGCATGTCAACTTCAACACCATCCCGTGGGTGATCTACACCAGCCCGGAGATCGCCTGGGTGGGCCAGACCGAGCAGCAGCTCAAGGCAGCCGGCGTCAAGTACCGGGCCGGCACTTTTCCGTTCATGGCCAACGGCCGGGCGCGGGCACTGGGCGACACCACGGGCATGGTCAAGTTCCTCGCCGACGCCGCGACCGACGAGATCCTCGGCGTCCACATCGTGGGCCCGATGGCGAGCGAACTGATCTCCGAGGCGGTGGTGGCAATGGAGTTTCGCGCCAGCAGCGAGGACATCGCGCGCATCTGCCACGCGCACCCGTCACTATCGGAGGCGACGAAGGAAGCCGCATTGGCGGTCGACAAGCGGACGTTGAATTTCTGAAGACAAGCACCTCTTTCTTCCTCGGCCTTCGATGACCGTGCTCCAGCTCTACAAGAAGGAGCTCGCTGCGCGCGGCTACCAGAGCGACCCGGCTCAGCTGCGCGCGGTCGGGGCGCTTGGCCGGTGCGCGCGGGAGTGGGCCGGCTACAAAGAGAAGCGCTCCAATGCATTCAAGAAGCTGATCAACCGGCCCGCGATTCCCCGCGGGGTCTACATGTACGGCGGCGTCGGCCGCGGCAAGAGTTTCCTGATGGACTGCTTCTACACGGCCGTGCCGATCGTACGCAAGACCCGGCTGCACTTCCACGAGTTCATGCGCGAAGTGCACCGCGAACTGGCCGAGCTGCAGGGCACGGTGAATCCGCTGGATGAACTGGGCCAGCGGATGGCGCGGCGATACCGGCTGATCTGCTTCGACGAATTCCATGTCGCCGACATCACCGACGCGTTGATCCTGCACCGGCTGCTTCAGTCCCTCTTCGACAACGGCGTGGGGTTCGTGACGACCTCCAATTTCAAACCGGACGACCTGTATCCCAACGGACTGCACCGCGAACGGATCCTGCCGGCCATCGCCTTGCTCAACGGGAAGCTCGAAGTCATCGGCGTGGACAACGGCACCGACTACCGGCGCCGTGCCATAGAGCAGGTCGAGCTGTACCACACACCGCTGGGACCCGAGGCCGACGCGCTGATGGATCGCGCGTTCACCCGCTTGGCCGAGGCGCACGACGAGAATCCGGTCCTGCACATCGAGGCCCGCGAAATTCATGCACGCCGCAAGGCCGGCGGTGTCGTCTGGTTCGATTTCAAGACCTTGTGCGGGGGCCCGCGTTCGCAAAACGACTATCTGGAGATTGCCGCCCAGTTCCACACGGTGCTGCTCAGCGACGTGCCGCAGATGCCGGTGCGCATGGCTTCGGAAGCGCGGCGCTTCACATGGCTGGTGGACGTGCTTTACGACCGGCGCGTCAAGCTGGTAATGTCGGCTCAGGTGGCGCCCGAGGCGTTGTACCAGGAAGGGCCGCTGGCCCATGAGTTTCCACGAACGGTATCGCGGCTGAACGAAATGCGGTCGGCCGCCTTCCTCGCGCTCGAGCACCGCACGGTAGATACCCGCCTGACATGAAATCGCTTTTTTGGGCCCTTGTCCTGCTGAGCTTGCCGGCTGTGGCGCAGCCTCAGGATGACCAGAGCGCCTCCGCCCAGCGGGCCCGCATCGCCGCCGAGCGAAGCGATGCCGAAGCCGCTTTCAGCGCGCAGGAAAAGGCCTGCTACGGCAAGTTCGCCGTGAACGACTGCCTGAAGGCTGCGAAGGCCCATCGCCGCGCGGTGTTGGCCGACCTGCGCCGGCAGGAGATATCGGTGAACAACGCCCAGCGCAAGCGCAACGCGGCCGAGCACTTGCGCGCTATCGAAGAGCGCTCGGCGCCCGAGAAGCTCCAGCAGGACGCACAACGCCGGACTAACGCGATCGAGACCCAGCGTGACCGGGAGGCGGCGGCGGCGCAAAAAGCGGCCGAGCGCTCATCGAAGGCTCAGGAAGCCGCCGAACGTGCCGCGCGCAAGGAAGGTGACAGGAGCAATGCTTCCAGCGGCCCGAAAGCATCGGACCAGGACCGCGCGCAAAGCCGGCAGGCGCAAGCGGCGGCGGCTCGAAGCCGCAGAGCCGAAGAGGCCGCGCAGAACGTCAAAAGGCGTGAACAAAAGCAACTCGAGGCCGAGGACCGGCAGGCCGGTGTAGACCAGCGCCTGGCCGAGCGAAAGAAACCGAAGGCGCAGCCGTTGCCGGCGCCCTGATCCGGCTAATCAGCTGGGGTCAGAGCACAATTTCGTTGGAGATTTTCCGTCTCCGGCTGGATTACTGTCCTGGATTGTGATCTGACCCGCAGGGTATTTAACTTTCCAGCGGGTCTAGCTTGACGATGACCAGAGACAGGTTGTCGCCGCCGCCGCGCCCGCGCGAGCGTGCCTTCTCGATCAGGAATTCGGTTGCCTCCCGGGGCGAGAGCGAAGAAAGCACGGAGCCCAGCTCGCTGGTGCTGAAGTAGTGCCAGACGCCATCGCTGCACGCCATCAGCACGTCGCCGGGGCGCAGTTGGGGAATGAAGTTCACGTCGGCCGGCGGGTCCTCGTCGGCGCCCAGGCAGCCCATCAGTATGTTCGATTGCGGATGGACGTTGGCTTCCTCCTCGGTCAGCTCGCCGCTGTCCACCAGCGTCTGCACGTAGGAATGGTCCATCGTCCGCTTGACCAGCTTGCCGCCGTGGAAGTGGTAGATGCGCGAGTCCCCGGCGTGAATCCAGTGGCAGTCGCCCGCCGGATTGATGAGGAACGCCGCCAGCGTGCTGTGCGGTTCCTGTTCCGCCGAGACCGCCGTCAGCTTGATGACGATGTGCGCTTCCTGCACCATCTGCTTGAGCATCGACGCCCCGTCATCGTGGTCGGGGGAATAGCGCTCGAACAGCTGCCGGGCGGTCATCATGACCTGGTCGGAAGCTTTTCGCCCGCCGCTGCGGCCGCCCATGCCGTCGGCGACCACGGCCAGGACGCAGCCTGTCGCCCGGGGATGGCTGAGCAGGGCAACCTGGTCCTGCTGGTATTCGCGGTCACCCTTGTGGATGCCGGTGGATGCGGTGAGTCGATATCCCTTGGCCATGCTTCAGTCACTTGCGGCGCCCACAAACATGATGCGGACGCTCGATTATTGCCCCCGAAACACGTATTATCGGGCGAACCCGACCGCAGCCGGCGCAGCGCCCGCAGATGACGTGAATTCCAACCTTCATTCCCCTGAACGCCGCCTGATCGAGCTGCGCATGGAGCATGCCGATCTGGATGCCCTGATAGACCGCGCCGCCGATGAAGAGACGGTCGACGAACTCATGATGCGCCGGCTGAAGAAGCGGCGCCTGGCACTGCGCGACCAGATCGCCCGCCTGGAACTCGTTCTCGACCCCAAAGAACCCGCCTGATGACGAGGACGGACGGGCCGCCTCGAAGCAGCGCCGACGGCGGCAACGATCTGGAAACAGCGGTACACGAGGCATTCGCGCCCGGCGGCGTGCTCTCGCGGGCAGCCGAGCAGTTTCGTCCGCGTAGCGGCCAGACCGACATGGCGCTGGCCGTTGCCGCCGCTATCCAGAGCGGCGGAGCCCTGGTAGTCGAGGCCGGTACCGGCGTTGGCAAGACGTTTTCCTACCTGGTGCCGGCTTTGCTCAGTGGCGAACGGGTGCTGCTGTCCACCGCGACCAAGACCCTGCAGGACCAATTGTTCGGCCGCGACCTGCCCAGGCTGGTGGAGGCGCTCGGCTTGCCGGTGCGAATGGCCCTGCTCAAGGGCCGCGCGAGCTACCTGTGCCTGCACCGCATGGAACTGGCGCGCCGCGAAGGCTCTTTCGCCGACCGGGCCTCGATTCGAACGCTGGCCAAGATCGAGGAGTGGGCGAAGGTCACCCGAGCGGGTGACCTGGGCGAACTGCCCGGCCTGGACGAGCGCTCGCCGCTGATCCCGCTGGTCACTTCCACCCGCGAAAACTGCCTGGGTACCCAATGCCCGAAGTTTCGCGCCTGCCACGTCAACCTTGCCCGCCGTGAAGCACTTGCGGCGGACGTGGTGGTGATCAATCACCATCTCTTTTTTGCCGACCTCGCGGTGCGTGAATCGGGCATGGCCGAATTGCTGCCGACGGTGCGGGTGGCGATTTTCGACGAAGCCCACCAGCTGAACGAAACGGGCGTGCAATTCCTCGGCGCGCACCTGACTACCGGCCAGTTGCTCGACTTCGCGCGCGACACGCTGGCCGCCGGCCTGCAGCTGGCGCGCGGGCTGGCGGATTGGCAACTGGTGGCCTCCGCCGTGGAGCGTGCCGCGCGCGAGCTGCGGCTGGTGGTGGGCAAGCACGCGCCGGGCGCGCGGCTGCGCTGGGTCGAGGAAGCACCCGGTGAGGTAAGCGCGCGCGACTGGCGCTGCGCACTGGACGAATTGCATCTCGCGTGCTCGCAGGCGATGGCGGCGCTGGCCACGGTGAGCGAGATCGCTCCCGACTTTGGCCGGCTGTCCGAGCGTGCCGACGACCTGGCGCAGCGGGTGCAGCAATTTGCCGGTCCGTGTCAGGCCGGTGCGGTGCGATGGGTGGACGTGGGCGCGCAGCTGCGCCTGATCGAATCGCCTCTGGATATCGCCGACGCGGTCCGGCACAAGCTGCTGCGCGCCGGCGAAGAAGAGGCATCTACGCGTGCCTGGATCTTCACGTCGGCCACGCTCGGGGACGATGCGCGGCTGTCGTGGTTCACCGAACCGTGCGGCTTGGGGGAAGCGCAGGTGCTGCGCGTAGGCAGCCCGTTCGACTATGCAACTCAGGCCGCCCTCTACGTACCGCGTCACCTGCCCAAGCCCAGCGACCCGGGCCACAGCGCCCAGGTCGCGGCGCTGGCGGCCGAGGGTGCCGGGCGGCTGCGCGGCCGCACCATGGTGCTGACGACCACCCTGCGCGCACTGCGGGCCATTGGCGAGGAATTGCAGCGCCGCTTCGATGGTTCGGACGAGGTCGAGGTACTGGTGCAGGGTCAGTGGCCCAAGCGCCGCCTGATCGAGCGATTCCGCGAGGGCGCATCGCAGGGCCGCCCGGGATGCATGCTGGTGGCTTCGGCGTCTTTCTGGGAGGGCGTCGATGTCCCCGGCGATGCCTTGCAGCTGGTGATCATCGACAAGCTGCCGTTCCCGCCCCCCGGCGACCCGCTGGTCGAAGCGCGGGCGCAGCGCCTGGAGCTGCAGGGGCGCAGTGCCTTCAACGACTACTTCGTGCCCGAAGCGGCGGTGGCGCTCAAACAGGGAGCGGGGCGCCTGATCCGGCGCGAATCCGATCAGGGCGTGCTGGTCGTTTGCGACACGCGGCTGGCCAGCATGGGCTACGGCCGGCGGATATTGGCGGCGCTGCCGCCGATGCGCACGCTTGGATCGAACGAAGAATTCCTCGAGACCCTGGCCGGCTTCACCAGAACTTCCACCACGGCTCCTGCCTGGACTTGAAGCCCCGGCTCAGGTACTCGCTCTGGGGATAGGTCTTCTCCATGACGCGGCGGGTGTCGTCGCGCAGCTGGGCCATCCCCAGCGCGTCATAGGAGCGCACCAGGATGAACAACGCTTCTTCCAGCGCGGGCACGTTCTGGTAATCGGTCAGTGCGTTCTGGGCGCGGTTGATGGCGGCCACGTAAGCGCCGCGGCTGTAGTAGTAGCGTGCCACGTGGACCTCATACGCCGCCAGGGAATTGACGATGTAGGTCATGCGCGCCCGCGCGTCGGGCGTGTAGCGCGAATCCGGAAAGCGCGTCACCAGTTCCTTGAACGAATCGAAGGATTCCTTGGCCGCCTTCTGGTCTCGCTCCGAGAGGTCCTGCCTGGACAGGAAGGCGAAGATGCCCAGGTTGTCGTTGAAATTGACGATGCCCTTGAGGTACAGGGCGTAATCGATGGCCGGACTGGAGGGGTGCAGCTTGATGAAGCGGTCCAGCGTCGACAGCGCTTGCGCCTGTTCGCCGCTCTTGTATTGCGCGTAGGCCTTTTCCAGCTGCGCCTGCTGGGCCAGCGGCGTGCCCGCGGCGCGGCCCTCGAGCTTCTCGAACAGCGGGATGGCCTTGTCGAAGGCGCCCGAGTTCAGCTCGTCCTTGGCTTCGGTGTATATCTTGTTCGGACTCCAGTTCGCGGTCTTGTCCTCGGAGGTCGAAGAGCAAGCGGCCAGCAGTGCGGCGGCACCGATCGCCAGGATGGGCAGCACCGATAATTTGGCTCGAAGCATTGAAACGAACTTTCTTGAAACAGGGCAAATTCATTATATCGGCCGACCCCCTGGCCGCGGCTCAGGACAGGCCCTCTCCACCTGAGGCGCAGCCTGCCCTGGAAGACGCCCTGGACGCCGGCCCCGACGCCGAGCTCAGGCCCTTCGTGATCGAAGCCGCGCAGCACGGTGAACGCCTCGACCGCGCGCTGGCCGCATTGGTGCCGGAGTTCTCGCGCAGCTACCTCCAGCAGCTGGTCGAAGCCGGTGCGGTGACGCTTCAGGGCGCACCCGCGAATCGCTCCTCACAGAAGGTGAAGGCCGGTGACCGCGGCGAAATCGAGCTGCGCCCGACACCGCAAAGCCAGGCCTTCCGGCCCGAGCCGATGGCCCTGCCAATCGTGTACGAGGATGAACACCTGCTGGTGATCGACAAGCCCGCCGGACTCGTCGTGCATCCCGCGCCGGGCAACTGGAGTGGAACGCTGCTCAATGGCCTGCTTGCGCGCGACAGCCGTGTCTCATTGCTGCCGCGGGCCGGTATCGTGCACAGGCTGGACAAAGACACCAGCGGCTTGATGGTGGTGGCTCGCACGCGCGCCGTCATGGACGCGCTGGTGCAACGCATCGGTGCGCGTGAGGTGGCGCGCCAGTACGTCGCGCTGGCGCATCGCTCATGGGGCGGCGCGGCGGTGCGGCATGTGCAGGCGCCGATCGGCCGCGACCCGCGCAACCGCCTGCGCATGGCTGTGGTCGAAAGCGGCAAGCCCGCCTCCACGGCGTTCGAGCTGCTGCAGGGCAACGAGCGGGGCTGCTGGGTCCGCGCCACGCTTGGGACCGGCCGGACCCATCAGATCCGCGTTCACATGGCCCATATCGGCCATCCGCTGGTGTCGGACGAGCTCTATGGCGGCGCCCAGGCCGCCGGGCTGGTGCGACAGGGCCTTCATGCATATCGCCTGGCGTTCGAGCATCCCGCCACCGGCAAGGCGCTTGAGTTTCACGCTCCGTTACCGGCGGATCTGCGGCATGCGCTGGGGCTTTGGGGCCTGCGTTACAATGATTTCGAATGGCTAGAAAGCCACGCCCTCGGCTAGGGTCGCCGAACCCGCCCTGCCCGCGGTGGCATGCCTCGCACAACCTCGGGTTGCCTGCGTCGCAGCGAACCGAAATCGCCCTTTGATTTGCGCGCCGGATGGCGCCTTTTCCCGGATCGGCAAGACCATGAATACGACGGATGCGAAGCGCGTCCTCGAAACCGCCTTGATCTGCTCGCAGCAGCCGTTGCCGTTGCGCGAGTTGCGCGTGCTGTTCAATGACGAACTGGGCGCCGACACAATCAAGGCGCTGCTCGCGGACCTGCAGAACGAATGGACCCAACGCGGGGTCGAACTGGTCCACGTCGCCAGCGGCTGGCGCTTTCAGAGCCGGCCGGAGATGCGCGAGTACCTGGACCGGCTGCATCCTGAAAAGCCGCCCAAGTACACCCGTGCGGTGCTGGAGACGCTGGCCATCATCGCGTATCGCCAGCCGTGCACGCGCGGCGACATGGAAGACATCCGCGGCGTCACCATCAATGCGTTGATCCTGAAGCAGCTGGAAGACCGCGGCTGGGTCGAGGTCATCGGCCATCGCGAGACCGTGGGGCGCCCCGCCCTGTTTGCGACCACCCGCCAGTTCCTGGACGACCTCGGCTTGGATTCCCTGGACCAGTTGCCGGTTCTGGACAGCCCAGCGCAACAGGCACACGTGTTCGATTCGTTGGGTACCGCCGACCAGCCGGACCTCGCGATCGAAAGCCGCGCCGAGCCGGGCGGCCCGGAGCCCGCCGCAGCGGCCACAGCTAGCAGCCAACAACCCGCCCATGAGGGTGCCGCCGACGATGCGGCGCAAGCCGTCGAGACATGAACATGAACGAACCATTGCGTGGCGCGATTTCCGTGCAGTCCGCCGAAGAGGTGGACGAAAAAGAAACTCCGGCCGCCCCCGAGCGCGTCGTCGCAGCGCAGACTGCCGAACCCCGCGTGGCCGAACAGCTCTGGGACGACAGTGATGGCGAAGGCGAAGCCGACTCCGATGATGAGGGTCAAGACCGCGAGCGCCTGGAGGAGCCACAGCCCAAGTCCGAGCCGACGGTTCCGATCAGCTTCGCCGACGTGGTTTCCGGCCAGTTCGATGCCGAAGTGGAAAGTGCCGAGATAGCGGCCCCCAAGCGGGTGCTCTCGCCTCAGGCGGATACCCCCAAATTGCACAAGCTGCTGGCGCAGGCGGGCCTGGGTTCGCGTCTCGAGATGGAGCAGCTCATCACCGAAGGCCGGATTTCCGTCAACAACGAACCGGCCCACATCGGTCAGCGCATCCAGTTCGGCGACCAGATCAAGGTCAACGGCAAGCCCATCCGTTTCCGCATCGCACCGCCCCCGGCAAGGGTGATCGCCTATCACAAGCCGGTGGGCGAAGTCGTCACCAATGACGATCCGCGCAACCGCCCCACGGTATTTCGCAAGCTGCCCAAGCTGCCGCAGGGCAAATGGCAGTCGGTGGGGCGCCTGGACCTGAACACCGAAGGCCTGCTGCTGTTCACGAATTCGGGCGAACTGGCCAACAAGCTCATGCATCCGCGTTTCGGACTGGAGCGCGAATACGCCGTGCGGGTGCTGGGCGCGGTAAGCAACGAGGAGAAGCAGCGCCTGCTCGAAGGTGTCGACCTGGAAGACGGCCGCGCGCAGTTCGGCTCGATCGAGGACGGCGGCGGTGAAGGTGCCAACACCTGGTACCGGGTGACGATTTCCGAAGGCCGTAACCGCGAGGTCCGGCGCTTGTTCGAGGCGCTGGGCCATGCCGTCAGCCGGCTGATCCGCATCCGCTACGGCGCAATGATGCTGCCGCGCGGACTCAAGCGCGGAGCCTGGATGGAGCTGGACGAACGCGACATCCGCGCGCTGATGCAAGCCGCGGGTCCGAATGGAACCGGCCGGCCCTCCCAGGGCGAGCGTGAAGGCGAAGGCGAGCCGGGAGGTGGCGGCAAGAGCCGTAATCGCCGCCGGGGCAATCGCAATGGGGCGCGCGGCAACAACCGGGAAGGCCAGCCGCGCGGCACAGGGCAGCAGTCCGGCCAGGCGGGGCAGCCAGGACAGGGCGGCAACGCCGGCGGGCAAGGGCAGCAGCGCCGCAAGGATCGGGGGGATCGCGGTGACCGGGCCGACCGGCAGGGCGGCAACGCCCAGCCCGACCCGATGAAGACATCCTTCGGCTACATCGGAGCCGACAGCTTCACGCGCCAGCGCCAGGGCCAGGGACCGGGTCAAGGGCAGGGCGGCCGGCGCCGTGGCGGCGGCGGAGGCGGAGGCGGTGGCACCGGGGGCGGCCAACGCCGCGGGGGCCGCGGCCGCTAGCGCAATACGCAAGGGGCAGGGGCTTCCCAGGCCCGGCTAAAATTCAAGGCTTTGCGCAATTTCCGGGTTGCGACGAAACCCGACAACATCAAGCTTTAGGAAATCTCAATGGCCATCGAACGCACCCTCTCCATCATCAAACCCGACGCCGTGGCGAAGAACGTGATCGGCCAGATCTACGCCCGGTTCGAGGCCGGCGGCTTGAAAATCATCGCCGCGAAGATGGCCCATCTGTCGCGCGGGGAGGCGCAGCAGTTCTATGCCGTGCACAAGGATCGTCCCTTCTACAAGGACCTGGTCGAGTTCATGATCTCGGGCCCGGTGATGGTCCAGGTACTCGAAGGCGAGGACGCCATCCTCAAGAATCGCGAACTGATGGGCGCGACCGATCCGAAGAAGGCCGCTGCCGGCACCATCCGCGCCGATTTTGCCGACAGCATCGATGCCAATGCGGTCCACGGTTCCGATGCGGCCGAAACGGCCAAGGTGGAAGTGGGCTTCTTCTTTCCAGCGATGAACGTCTACTCGCGCTAGGGCCCGGACAAGCCCTGGCCGCGGCGAGCGGACTCCCCATGCGATGAAGGCCAATCTTCTCGACTTCGACCTGGAGGGGTTGGCTGCTTTCTGCGAAGAGCTGGGCGAAAAGCGCTTCCGGGCGACCCAGCTGTTCCGCTGGATTCACCAGCGCGGCGCGCGCGATTTTGACCAGATGAGCGATCTGGCCAAGCAGCTCCGCGACAAGCTCATGACCGCCGCGCGCATCGAAGCCCCGGCCATCGTTTCGCAGCATGAGTCCGCCGACGGCACGATCAAATGGCTGTTCGACGTGGGCGCGGGCGACGCCGTCGAGGCCGTCTTCATCCCCGAGGACGACCGCGGCACGCTTTGCGTTTCCTCGCAGGCCGGCTGCGCCGTGGGTTGCCGCTTCTGCTCCACCGGTCACCAGGGCTTTTCGCGCAACCTGACCACCGGCGAAATCGTCGCCCAGCTCTGGTTCGCCGAGCACTTCCTGCGCCGGCATCTGAAAACCAGTGAGCGTGTCATCTCCAACGTCGTGATGATGGGGATGGGAGAGCCGCTGCAGAACTACTCCGCACTGCTGCCGGCGCTGCGCGTGATGCTGGACGACCATGGCTACGGCCTGTCGCGCCGGCGCGTGACGGTGTCGACTTCGGGCATGGTCCGGATGATCGACCGGCTGGCCCGGGATTGCCCGGTGGCCCTGGCGGTGTCGCTGCACGCGGCCAACAACGAGCTGCGCGATCACCTGGTGCCCTTGAACCGCAAGCATTGCCTGGAGGACTTGCTCGACGCCTGCAACCGCTATCTCGAGCATGCGCCGCGCGACTTCATTACCTTCGAGTACTGCATGCTCGATGGCGTCAACGATCAGCCGGAACATGCACGCCAGCTGGTGGACCTGGTAAGGCACCATGGCGGCAAGGGCGTGCCCTGCAAGATCAACCTGATCCCCTTCAATCCATTTCCGCAGTCCGGACTGACGCGTTCCCCCCACAGACACGTGCTCGCTTTCGCGAAAATCCTCGGTGATGCTGGTATCGTCACCACCGTGCGCAAGACCAGGGGGGACGATATCGACGCGGCGTGCGGGCAGCTCGCCGGCGAGGTCAGGGATCGCACCCGCGTGGGCGAACGCATCGTGCGGCAGCGCACCGTGATGATGAAGCAGGTGCCGGCACCGGCACCCGGTGCGAAGGAGACATGACGCCATGAAAAGGTCCGTCTGGGACGCGCGAAGATGCCTGGCCTGGGCCTGGCTGGCCGCCACGCTGCTGCTCGCCCTGGCCGGTTGCGCCTCGCGGGCTGCGGGCGGCGACGCTACCGCATCGCGCGACATCGTGACCGAATCCGACGAGCCCGAGGGGCGCAAGCGGGCGCGTATCCGGATGGAGTTGGCGATCGGGTATTTCGAGCAGGGCCAGACCAACGTGGCACTCGACGAACTCAAGCAGGTCATCGCCGCCGACCCGAGTTTTCCGGATGCGTACAACCTGCGCGGCTTGATCTACATGCGGCTGAACGACAACCGGCAGGCCGAGGAGAGTTTCCGCCGCGCCGCCGCGCTGAACCCGCGCGACGCCAACGTGCAGCACAACTACGGCTGGCTGCTTTGCCAGCAGGGCCGCTATGACGAGTCGCTGCGCGCCTTCGAGGTGGCGATGGCCAATCCGCTCTATGCCGGCCGGGCCAAGACGCTGATGGCCCAGGGACTGTGCCAGGCGCGCGCCGGCCGACCGGCCGACGCCGAGCGCAGCCTGGCGCGCTCCTACGAGCTGGATGCGGGCAACCCGGTGACCGGCTACAACCTGGCGACCCTGCTGTTCCAGCGGGGCGACTTCACCCGCGCCCAGTTCTACATCCGGCGCCTGAACAACAGCGATCAGGCCAATGCCGAGACGCTGTGGCTGGGTGTCAAGGTCGAGCGCCGCATGAACGACCGGGTTGCCATGCAGCAGCTGGGTGAACAGCTCAGGAAACGGTTTCCGCAGTCGCGCGAGGCCACCGCGTACGCAAGAGGGGCTTTCGATGAGTGAATCCTGGGCACAGGAAGGCATCGGCGAGGGCGCCGGCCAGCCGGCGGCCGCAGATGCAGCGACGGCCGGCGCACTGCTGCGCCGAGCGCGCGAAGCGGCGGGGCTGCACGTGGCGGCGTTGGCCGTGTCGCTGAAGGTGCCGGCGTCCAAACTGGAGGCGCTGGAACAGGACCGCTGGGACCTTTTGCCCGATGCCGTGTTCGCGCGCGCGCTGGCGGCCACCGTGTGCCGCACTCTCAAGATCGACCCCCAGCAGGTACTCGACCGGCTGCCCCAGACCGCCGCGCCGCGCCTGATCCATACCGACGAAGGCATCAACGCCCCGTTTCGCGCCCCCGGCGATGGGACCGCGCCGACATGGCTCAACCTGCTTTCCAGGCCGGTGTACCTGATCGTGTTTGCGCTGCTGCTCGGTGCGCTCGTGCTGATACTGCTGCCCTCGATGCAGCGAGACGACGGCGTGTCTGCTGCCACCAGCTCGCCAAAGGCTGTCTCGCCAGCGCCGCCGGTGGCCGTTCCAGGCACCGTCCTGGAGCCGGCCGCCAATGTCGCACAACCGATGGCTGCGATGGCCGCGGCATCCGGGACATTGCCGGCGGGAGCCGCATCCCCGGCGTCCGCGGCTGTGCCGGCCAAGAACTTCACCCCGGCCAGCGCCGCCAAGCCTGCGTCCTCGGCGGCCGCCGCGTCCGCTCCGGCGACCGTCGCCGCCAACGACCTGGCGACTCCCGCCAGCGGGATCGTGGTCTTTCGAACCAAAAGCGGGTCTTGGGTGGAAGTGACCGATGCCAAGGGGGTGGTCGCGGTCAGGCGGCTGCTCGCTCCGGGCGAAGCCGCGGGCGCTTCCGGCGTGCTGCCGCTGCAGGTGACCGTTGGACGGGCCGATGCCACTGAGGTGCAGGTGCGGGGCAAACCGTTCGACCTGCAGTCGATCTCGCGCGACAACGTGGCGCGCTTCGAGGTCAAATGATGCAGCCGTGCCTGCCCATCGAACCGGCCTCACCCAGGCCGCGCCGCTCGCGCCAGGCCCGCATCGCGTGGGGATCGCGCGTCGTCACCGTCGGCGGGGACGCGCCGGTGCGCGTGCAGTCGATGACCAACACCGACACCCAGGACGCGGTCGGCACGGCGATCCAGGTGAAGGAACTGGCCGTGGCCGGTTCGGAGCTGGTGCGCATCACGGTCAACACGCCCGAAGCCGCTGCGCAGGTACCTTACATCCGCGAGCAGCTCGACCGGATGGGAATCGATGTTCCGCTAATCGGCGACTTCCACTACAACGGGCACCGCCTGCTCACCGACTACCCGGACTGCGCCCAGGCCCTGTCCAAGTACCGGATCAACCCCGGCAATGTGGGCAAGGGCGACAAGCACGACAGGCAGTTCGGCCAGATGATCGAAGCGGCGATGCGCTGGGACAAGCCTGTGCGCATCGGCGTGAACTGGGGCAGCCTGGACCAGGACCTGCTCTCACGGCTCATGGACGAGAACAGCGCGCGGGCCGAGCCGTGGGATGCGAAGTCGGTGATGTACGAAGCGCTGGTCACCTCGGCCATCGGTTCCGCCAGGCTTGCGCAAGAGATGGGCATGGCGGGCAACCAGATCATTCTTTCGTGCAAGGTCAGCGGCGTGCAGGACCTGATCTCGGTCTACCGCGAGCTGGCCGCGCGTTGCGACTATCCGTTGCATCTGGGTCTGACCGAAGCGGGAATGGGCACCAGGGGCACGGTGGCTTCCAGCGTGGCGCTGGGCATCCTGCTGCAGGAAGGCATCGGCGACACCATCCGCGTTTCGCTCACGCCGCAGCCGGGCGAAGCGCGCACGCAGGAAGTGGTGATCGCGCTGGAAATCATCCAGGGCCTGGGCCTGCGCAGCTTCGTGCCCAGCGTCACGGCGTGCCCGGGATGCGGGCGCACCACCAGCACCACCTTCCAGGAACTGGCCAAGCAGATCGACGATTACCTGCGCGCGCAGATGCCGGTGTGGCGCGCGAAATATCCCGGTGTCGAGAAGATGAGGGTCGCTGTGATGGGCTGCATCGTCAACGGACCGGGCGAGAGCAAGCACGCCGACATCGGCATCAGCCTGCCCGGTACGGGCGAAGCACCGGCCGCGCCGGTCTTCATCGATGGGCGCAAGGCCATGACGCTGCGCGGCGACAACATCGCGAACGAGTTCCACCAGATCGTCGAAAACTACGTTGAAGAGCGCTTCGGCCGAGAGCGTGCCGACGAAAGCGCTTGAGCATCCATGACTGCTGAATTGAATCTGCCCGCCAGGAAGGCGGAAAAACTGCTTGCCGTCAAAGGCATGAACGACATCTTGCCGGGCACGGTATCCCGCAAGGAGAAGCTGCCTACCTCGGCGATCTGGCACTGGTTCGACGGTGTGGTGCGGGAAGTGCTGGCGCGCTATGGCTACCAGTACATCGTGACCCCGGTGGTCGAGCCGACGGCGCTGTTCGTCCGCGGCCTGGGCGAAGTGACGGACATCGTCGAGAAGGAAATGTATTCCTTTGTCGATTCGATGAACCAGGATCAACTCAGCTTGCGTCCGGAAGCGACGGCGGGCATCGTCCGCGCGGTCGTGCAGCACAACGCGCTGTACAACGGGCCGTTGCGGATCTGGACCATGGGAGCGATGTTTCGCCACGAGCGGCCGCAGAAGGGCCGGTACCGGCAGTTTCACCAGCTCGATGTCGAGGCGATGGGTTTGGCCGGACCGGATGTCGATGCCGAACTGATCCTGATGGGACGCTCGCTCTGGCGCGAACTGGGGCTCGTTGAAGGCAAGCATGTTCGCCTCGAGATCAACAGTCTCGGACAGGCGGGCGAGCGCACCGCGCATCGCGACGCGCTGGTTCGCCATTTCAAACAACATGCCGATGCCCTTGATGAGGATGCCAGGCGCCGTCTCGACACCAATCCCCTGCGCATTCTCGACAGCAAGAATCCTTCTATGCAGGACGTCATCGAATCGGCCCCGAAGGTGCTCGATTTCCTGGGGGCCGCGTCGCTTGCGCATTTCGATGGCGTGAAAGCGCTGCTCGATGCCGCAGGCCTGGAGTACCGGGTCAATCCGCGCCTGGTTCGCGGCATGGACTACTACAACCTCACGGTTTTCGAGTGGACGACCGATCTTCTGGGCGCGCAGGGAACGGTCTGCGGTGGCGGGCGCTACGACGGCCTCATCGAGCAGATCGGCGGCAAGAGCGCCCCCGCGATCGGATTCGGCTTGGGCATCGAGCGACTGCTGCTGCTGATCCAGGAGCTGGGACTGCCGGTGCCAGACGGGGCGCCGCAGTTCTACGCGGTCGTTCCCTCCGCGGCGGCGCTTGCACGCGCGTTGCCGGTGATCGAGCGGCTGCGTGAGGCTGGCAGCAGTGTTCTGATGCATGCCGGGCCCGGAAACCTGAAGTCGCAACTGCAAAAGGCGGACGCGAGCGGCGCGCAGTACGCCCTGATCTTTTCCGACGACGACCAGTCTTCTTTCAAGCTCAAGCACCTGCGCGACCGGGACGCCCCACAATCGGAGATTGCGCTGCGGGGGCAACCCGATCCGGTGCTCCGGATTCGCGAAGAGCTGCGGCTTGGAAACCCATCCTAACTACAATTCCCGGTTGCACGGGCGGACATCAAGCATGGCAAAACATCTCGACCTCGAAGAACAGGAACAGCTTGCTGAGATCAAGCACTTCTGGAACGAGTACGGCAATCTCATCACCTGGGTGGTCATCGTGGTCTTCGGCTCCATTGCCGCCTGGAACGGCTGGCAGTACTGGCAGCGGGCCCAGGCCGCGCAGGCGTCGGCGCTGTACGAGGAGGTCGAACGCGCTGCGCAGGCGGGCGACACGGGCCGGCTCGGCCGGGCTTTTTCCGACATGAAGGACAAGTTCGGCCGCACGACTTATGCGCAGCAGGCTGGGCTGCTGGCCGCCCGGATCTTCGCGGAGAAACGTGATACCGAGGCGGCGAAAAACGCGCTCGGCTGGGTTGCGGACAAGGCGTCGGACGAAGGCCTGCAGGCCGTGGCGCGGCTGCGCCTGGCCAGCATCATGATGGAGGCCAAGGCCTACGACGAGGCCCTCAAGTACCTGTCCGGGGACTTTCCCAAGGAATTCGAGGCGCTGGTGGCCGATCGGCGTGGTGACGTGTACAACCTGCAGGGCAAGAAGGCCGAGGCCAGGGCCGAATATTCCAAGGCGTACAAAGGCTTCGACGATCGTGCCGAGTACCGCAACCTGGTGGCTGTCAAACTCAGCGCGCTGGGCGTCGATCCGCAGCAGATCGCCGGCGTTCCCGCTCCGGCAGCGTCCGGAGGCGCCAAACCATGACCGGCCACAGGATTGGGGCCCGCGCGCGCGAGCTGTCAGCCGTTTGCACCATGACCTTGGTTGCCGCGCTGGCCGGCTGCTCGATGATGCCCTCCTTCCTGGGCGGGGCCGCCGAAAAACCCAAGCCCGCCGAACTGCCGCCCAATGCGGCCCTGATCGCCGTGCGGCCGGCCTGGACGGCGCGCGTCGGGGAGGTCAACTTGCTGCTGTCGATCAACGTCAATGGCGGCACCGTCGCGGTGGCCAGTGGCGACGGGACGGTCGCGGTGATCGATGCGGCGACCGGCCGCGACGTCTGGCGTGCCGGTGCCGGTGGACCGCTCGCCGCCGGCGTCGGCAGCGATGGCAAGCTGGTCGCGGTGGTGAGCCGGGCCAATGAACTGGTGGCGCTGGCGGACGGCAAGGAGGCTTGGCGCCAGAAGATGCCGGCCGTGTCGTACACGGCTCCGTTCGTGGCCGGCGGCCGCGTCTTTACGCTCACCGCGGACCGCGCCGTGACGGCCTTCGACGGCCAGACCGGCCGCAAGCTCTGGACCCAGCAGCGCGCCGGCGAACCGCTGGTGCTGCGCCACGGCGGCGTGATGCTCGCTGTGGGCGACACGCTGATCGTGGGCCTGTCGGGACGCCTGGTGGGCCTGAACCCGAGCAATGGCAGCGTCCGATGGGAGGCGCCGCTGGCAACGCCCCGCGGCATCAATGACGTCGAACGGCTGGTCGACCTGGTGGGCGGCGTCAGCCGGGTGGGTGAGACGGTTTGCGCCCGAGCCTTCCAGGCCAGCGTGGGCTGCATCAACGCGGTGCGCGGCGCCGTCCTGTGGACCAAGCCCGCCAGCGGCGCTGAAGGCGTGACCGGCGATGACCGGCTGGTATTCGGCACCGAATCCGACGGCAAAGTGCTGGCATGGCGTCGCGACAGCGGCGAGCGGGCCTGGACCAATGACAAGCTGCTGCATCGCGGCCTCACCGCGCCGCTGGCTTTGGGCCGCTCCGTCGTCGTCGGCGACAGCACCGGCCTCGTGCATCTGCTGTCGCGTGAAGACGGTTCGCTGCTGAACCGCCTGAGCACCGACGGGTCGGCCGTGGCCGCCGCGCCCGTGGCCGCCGGCAACACCCTCGTGGTGGTGACGCATGGCGGCGGCGTGTATGGCTTCGTGCCCGAGTAGGGCAGGCCTGGCTTGAAACCCGTCATGGCCCTGGTGGGCCGGCCCAATGTCGGCAAGTCGACGCTGTTCAACCGGCTGACCAAGTCGCGCGACGCGATCGTGGCGGACTTCGCCGGCCTCACGCGTGACCGGCATTACGGCAACGCGAAACACGGCAAACACGAATTCATCGTCATCGACACGGGTGGTTTCGAACCCACGGCGGAGAGCGGCATCTACATGGAGATGGCCAAGCAGACGCGGCAGGCGGTCGCCGAGGCCGACGTCGTGATCTTCGTGGTGGACGCCCGGGGCGGCCTGTCGGCGCAGGACCACGACATCGCCAGGTACCTGCGCAAGCTGGGCAAGCCGACGGTGCTGGCCGCGAACAAGGCCGAGGGAATGACCGAAGGAGTGCAGCTGAGCGAGTTCTACGAGCTCGGCCTGGGCGAGGTGCATCCGGTTTCGGCGGCCCATGGACAGGGCATCCGCACCCTGGTCGAGCTCGCGTTCGAGCCGCTGAACCTTTCCGATGACGAAGACGAAGCTTCGGCGCAGGACACCGGTGTCATCAAGCTCGCCGTCGCCGGGCGGCCCAACGTCGGCAAATCGACGCTGATCAACACCTGGCTGGGCGAGGAGCGGCTGGTGGCGTTCGACCAGCCGGGCACGACCCGGGACGCGATCTCGGTGCCTTTCGAGCGGGCCGGGCAAAAATTCGAACTCATCGATACCGCGGGCCTGAGGCGCAAGGGCAAGGTGTTCGAGGCGATCGAGAAGTTCTCGGTGGTCAAGACCCTGCAGGCCATCGAATCGGCCAATGTCGTGCTGCTGCTGCTGGATGCGACCCAGGGAGTGACCGACCAGGACGCGCACATCGCCGGCTACATCCTCGAAAGCGGACGGGCCGTCGTGCTGGCGGTCAACAAGTGGGACGCCGTGGACGAGTATGAGCGCCAGCAGGTGCAGCGCCAGATCGAGTCGCGGCTGGCCTTCCTCAAGTTCGCGCCCATGCATTTCATCTCGGCCATCAAACGCCAGGGGCTGGGGCCGGTGTGGGCCTCGATCGCGCAGGCCCACAAGTCGGCCATGGTGAAAATGCCCACGCCGGTGCTTACCCGGCTGCTCCTGGAGGCGGTGCAGTTCCAGTCGCCCAAGCGCGCGGGCATGTTCCGGCCCAAGCTGCGCTATGCACACCAGGGCGGGATGAACCCGCCGGTCATCGTCGTCCACGGAAACTCGCTCGAACACGTGACCGACGCTTACAAACGCTTTCTCGAGGGGCGCTTTCGCAAGGAATTTAACCTGATCGGCACCCCTTTGCGGATCGAAATGAAGACCTCGCGCAACCCATATGCCGACAAGGAATAGCAAAATCCGCACCCAGCTGGAGTGCTATCGGCATTGGACTACTTGCGCAGCACTGTTGCTGTGGTAAGGTGCAGTTTCCAACAACATTTCCGGATGCGGAACACGGAGAATATCGTGAGCAACAAAGGGCAGCTTCTACAAGACCCATTTCTCAATACCTTGCGCCGCGAGCATGTGCCGGTGTCGATTTACCTCGTCAACGGAATAAAGCTGCAAGGCCAGATTGAGTCTTTTGACCAGTACGTTGTGCTGCTGCGCAACACCGTGACCCAGATGGTTTACAAGCACGCCATCTCCACCATCGTGCCCGGCCGGGCCGTGAACTTCACCACGACCGAAGGTGAAGCCGGCGCGACTTGAACGCAGCGCCCCGGGCGCTCGAACGGCAGTGTGGTCCTCGCCGCCGACCTGATTGCGCCTTCCTGGACCCCTGGCTTTGAGTTTGCCCCAATCGCCCGCTTCCCCAGTCGCGCCGACCATTCTTGTTGGCGTGGACCTGGGCGTGCCTCATTTCGACTCGCAGCTGGAAGAGCTGGGCCTGCTCGCGCAGACCGCGGGCCTGACGCCGGTCGCCCGGGTCGCCTGCAAGCGCAAGGCGCCCGACGCAGCCCTGTTCATCGGCAAAGGGAAGGCGGACGAGATCAAGGCACTGGCCGAGGAGACGGGTGCCACCGAGATCCTGTTCGACCAGGCCCTGAGCCCCGCTCAGCAGCGCAACCTGGAACGCCACCTCGACCGGCCGGTCAACGACCGCACGTTGCTCATCCTTGAAATCTTCGGCCAGCGTGCTCGCAGTCATGAGGGCAAGCTTCAAGTCGAGCTTGCCCGGCTGCAGTACGTCAGCACGCGGCTGGTGCGAAGGTGGTCCCACCTGGAGCGCCAGACCGGCGGAGCCGGCCTGCGAGGGGGCCCGGGTGAAAAGCAGATCGAATTGGACCGGCGCATGATCGGCGACGCCATCAAGCGCACCCGCGAGCGGCTGGAGAAGGTCAAGAAGCAGCGCCACACCCAGCGGCGCCAGCGCGAGAGGCGCGGCGCATTCAACATCTCGCTGGTCGGTTATACCAACGCCGGCAAGTCCACGCTGTTCAATGCGCTGGTCAAGGCCCGTGCCTATACCGCCGACCAGCTGTTCGCCACGCTCGATACCACCACGCGCCAGCTTTACCTGGGCGAAGCGGGGCGATCGGTGTCGCTGTCCGATACGGTCGGGTTCATTCGCGACTTGCCCCACAGCCTGATCGACGCTTTCGAGGCCACCTTGCATGAAGCGGCCGATGCCGACCTGCTGCTGCACGTGGTCGACGCCGCCAACCCGAATCACCCGGAACAGATCGCCGAAGTGCAGCGCGTGTTGCACGAAATCGGCGCGGCCGACGTGCCGCAGGTGTTGGTGTTCAACAAGACGGACGTGCTCGATCCAAGCCAGCAGCCGCTGCAATCCAGTGACCTGTTCGAACTCGAAGGCATCCCGGTGCCACGCCTGTTCGTCAGCGGCCGGACCTCGGCCGGCCTGCCAGCGTTGCGGCGGCAATTGGTGGAAGAATTGGCACAGCGCGACTCCCAAGGGACAACTGCCTCGGACAACCCCGAAATGCATCACACTGCGGCGTAGGGCCGGCCGAAACGGTGTGAACTGGCCCAAGGCACAATGCGGCTGCTACAAGAAAGAGATCCAAGCGCGATGAACCTCCATTTACGCAGCCTGCCGTGGGCGGAGCTGAAAGGCCGGATCAGGGGCATGTTCAACCTGAACGATCCGCGCTGGGGGCGCGGCGACGACAAGCAGTCGGAGAACAATCGTCCCGACCCGCAAAAGCCGGAGGGCAACGGCCGCGGCCCCAACCAGGGCCCCCCGGACCTGGACGAGCTCTGGCGCGATTTCAACCGCAAACTGGGGGGACTGTTCGGCGGCAAGGGCCGTCGTCCCGACAATGGCGGCTTCGGCGGCGGCGGCAACTTCCAGCCCGACATGAAGAGCGCCGGAATCGGTGCCGGCCTGGTCGCCGCGGTTGTCGTCCTGATCTGGCTGGGGACCGGCTTTTTCATCGTCCAGGAAGGCCAGCAGGCCGTCATCACGCAGTTCGGCCGCTACAAATCGTCCGTGGGTGCCGGCTTCAACTGGCGGCTGCCGTACCCGATCCAGCGCCATGAGCTGGTGTTCGTCACGCAAATCCGCTCCGTGGACGTGGGACGCGACAACGTGATCAAGGCCACGGGCCTGCGCGAATCCGCCATGCTGACGGAAGACGAGAACATCGTCGAGATCAAGTTCGCGGTGCAGTATCGTCTGAGTGACGCGCGGGCCTATCTGTTCGAGAGCAAGAACCCCTCCGAAGCCGTGGTGCAGGCGGCGGAGACTGCCGTGCGCGAGACGGTGGGCAAGATGCGGATGGATTCGGCGCTGGCCGAGGAACGCGACCAGATCGCGCCGCGCGTGCGCTCGCTGATGCAGACCATCCTGGACCGCTACAAGGTGGGCATCGAAGTGGTAGGCATAAACCTGCAGCAAGGCGGCGTGCGGCCGCCCGAGCAGGTGCAGGCGGCATTCGACGACGTGCTCAAGGCCGGCCAGGAGCGCGAGCGCGCCAAGAACGAGGCGCAGGCCTATGCCAACGACGTGATTCCGCGCGCGGTGGGCGCGGCTTCGCGGCTGGCCCAGGAGGCCGATGCCTACAAGGCAAAGGTCGTCGCGCAGGCCCAGGGCGACGCGCAGCGGTTCAAGTCGGTGCTGGCCGAGTACCAGCGCGCGCCGCAGGTCACGCGCGACCGGATGTATATCGATGCGATGCAGCAGATCTACTCGAACGTGACCAAGATCCTGGTCGAATCGCGGCAGGGCTCCAGCCTGTTGTACCTGCCGCTGGACAAGATCATGCAGCAGGTGGCGCAGGGTGGCGCGGCCGAGGCCCCGGCGGCCGCACAACAGGCGCCCTCGGCTCCGGCCGGAATCTCCAACGACTCGCGCACCCGCGACAACTCGCGCGGCCGCGAGCGCGAATCGCGCTAGGGGAGGAAAAGAATGCCCCCACGCTCACAAATGTTCGCTGCCCCCCAAGGGGGCCTCAGCCTCCTAGAGGCGGCTCGTCGGAGACTGACACAATGAACCGGATCGGATTTATTGTCACGTCGGCGCTGGTGGTGCTGGCGCTGCTCAGCTCGATGCTCTTCGTGGTGGACCAGCGCCAGTTCGGCGTGGTC
>Ga0134124_10000925_pt1 | contig 23498 bp, 25 predicted proteins | sample KB304_FD_96880 | JGI IMG/M metagenome (GOLD analysis project Ga0134124, IMG submission 96880) | Terrestrial soil microbial communities without Nitrogen fertilizer from Kellogg Biological Station, Michigan, USA - KB3-0-4 | ecosystem: Environmental > Terrestrial > Soil > Unclassified ... | reverse complement strand
GTAATTGGAATTCTAACATATCGCAACACAACATCAGGCTTACGACTACGCAGGGGCGGTGTCCTAAAGTTGTGTTGGTCGACGAGGAAACCGGCGCCTTTTTTTGGAGTGCGGCGCGGTCTGAGGTCGTTGTAATGCGACTGTGAATACCAACACAATTTTTGGTCACGACTACGCAGGCCTGCTTAGATAAGTGCGCAGCGCGGGAGCGACGCTCCGCCGGACAAGCGCGTTCTTCGCCTTCCACTCTGAAGCCGAATCCATATCAACCAAAAACCGAACTCCTCCTGATTCGAGTACTGCTATCGGTACTCCGTCGCGGTAGAGAATGCGATTGGCCGCAAACGCGGAGACTCGATTGCCTGGCGTGATTATTCCTACGAGATTCAACGGGTCGGCGGCGCTCACGCCGATCAAGGCGCCTTCACCCGGCGCGCGCCGGATGGCTCTTAACATGCCGATTGCTTCCGGCAGCGCGAACTGTTCGCCCGAGAAGCCCGATACGAAACGCCCGCCGCGAATTTCGCCGCGCGCTTCAAGCCGGTGATACATTCTCAGCAGTTCTCTCCAGGGAAGCGGCAGGCCTTCGCGTTCCAGCAGCCGCTTGAACACCACCCCGTAGCGGCGCAACAGGATTCGAGCGATCTTCTCGACCGTCTCGCGATCGTAAGCCACGCGTCCATTCGCCGGCTTCGCCTCGCGTGACAGCAAGGACCAGCGGCCCGCGTTCGCCATTCCGTAAACTGCTTCTCGACGCTTTCGCTTCATCGCGGAATTCGTCCGCTTGTTTGAAGGAGTCAACAACGCGCGGAGACCGGTGAAGCTGTCGGCAGTCACCAGCCCGCAAGCGACCAGTTCGCCCAATGCGTCTTCGAGTTGCGATTCGAGCAATGAGACGCCGTCCATCAAATCGGTGAAGAACGACGCGCCGCGCTTTGAGAGATATTCGTAGACTGATTCGGCGGCGGAAGAGAGATTGATCTGCGCTGCGTCGGTCTGAGGAAACAGCGGCGCCCACAGCGAAAGACTCTTTCTGTTGAGCAAGGCAATCGGCGTCGTGCGCACAGGCCCCGATGACTTGAGGCGCTCCGGCCCGGACCTGGGTGTCGTGAGGCGCGCCCACATCACCTGCCCCGATAAACAGAGCGCGTCGAGCCAGGCCGGATCGTAATCAATCATCCGAGCCGGAAGAATCTCACCTTCCCACGCGGCGGCGGCTGCCTCGAAGCCTTCGAACTGAGAGATCAATGCCGCGAGGCTCTCCGGTCCCTCAACCTGATGCTCGGGCGAGAGCTTCTGCCATGCGAACAGGAAGCGAACGAAGTCCGCGCTCGCGACGGGTTCAATCTCCTGCCGCAAGCGATTCAGCGTGTAGCTGTGAATCCGGGCGAGCAGCCTGCGCGCGCACCACTCTGTAACTTCGACTCCCGGCGTGAAGCGGCCACGCATTACAAATCCCTCGGCCTCGAGTCTCAACAGCGCGGCTTCAATCGTATAAGCCGGCAAGCCAAGCGACTCGCCGAGGTCGGCGGTAGTCTGTGGCCCGAGCCCCTCGAGCCTTCCTCGCAGGATTTCAACGAGAGCCCTGTCATCCGTCCACCCGACATTGGCCAGCGACTCGGGCGCAACGATGTGCGGCTCCGTTGTGACGTTCGGGAAGATTGTGATTAGTTGAGGTAGGCGCTCGGCTGCGACCCACAAACTTGGGCCGCGGGTGTTCAGAGTACCGGCTTTAGACGGCTGTTCCGGGGTTGAGGCGGTGAAAGCATTCTCGTTGTTGGAAGGCACTACCCGTGAAGGCACTACCCGGCTAAAGCCGGTACTCTGAACGCTCGTATTCTGAACGCTCGCAAACACCGCCGCCCGACGATTCGCGGCAAGCTCATTTAGATATTGCTCCCAACCGGCCGCCCGACCTTCATCCGCCGTTAAGAACCCCAGCTCCACAAGCGCATCGTGAAGCTCGTCCGCGTTGCCTACATCCGGCCACACTTCATCGCGAACGCGTTCGATTGCCGCGAGATCCAACGCGCCAAGATCGGACGCAGTTTCCGGATCGAGCCAGCGGCGTTGAAACACGGCTCGCGTCCTTCGCTCCTCGAGCGGCGCGTCGTCCAGAAACGCATAGGGCCGCGCGTTCAAAATCTCCTGTGCGAGCGGCGACGCTTCGATCACGTCGCGCGCGATCAAAGTTTTCTCGCCGCGCTCGATCGAAGCCAGCAGCGCTTCGAGACCTTCGATGTCCATCGCTTCTTCGAGACAATCCTTCACCGTTTGGCGAATAAGCGGATGATCCGGAACCTCGATGTTGCCGCCGGGCAGGTTCTCAGCGCAGGCGACTTGATCCGGAAAAACCGCACACAACAAATCGTCCGCGTTCATTCGTTGGAGTTGCGCGGGAATCTTCTTGCCTCCTCGACGCCGCGGCACCGCCAGCGCGCGACTCGCGTTCCAGCGCCACCTGATCTCCCACATCGGAGCGGCGAGCAGTGCCTGGATCAGCAGCTCTCGGACGGAAGCCGACCGCAAATAACGAAACACCTCATCGAGCGCGAAGCTGTGGGTCGGCCCGAGCGACAGGACGATCGCGTCCTCGGTCGCCGCCGCCTGCAGCTCGAAGTTAAACTGGCGGCAAAAACGTTTTCGCAACGCGAGACCCCACGCCCGATTCACTCGCGAACCGAAGGGCGAGTGAATCACCATCTGCTGCGAGCCGCTCTCGTCGAAGAACCGCTCGATCACCAACGTGTCTTGGGAAGGCATCACGCCTAAGGCGATTTTTGCTCCGAGCAGATACTCAACAATTTGTTCCGCACCCGAGGATGAAAGACCAACTTCATCCATCAACCACGCGAGCGCCGGTCCCGCTGCTTCGGTATTGTCATCACCCGCGAATCGATCGGTCAGCTCGGTTCGAAGCCGCGAGACCGACGCCGAGAGTTCCTGCGTGCGGCCGGGCGCTTCGCCAAGCCAGAAAGGAATGGAAGGCGGCTTACCGTGCGCGTCCAGGACTCGGACTCTGCCGTTCTCGACCCGGACGATCTCCCACGACGCGTTTCCCAACTGAAAGATGTCACCTTGCAAGCTCTCGATTGCCCAGTCTTCATTGACGCTTCCGATCACGGCGTCGGTGGGCTCGAGCACCACTGCGTAATCGGCTGTGTCAGGTATCGCGCCCCCCGAGGTGATCGCGGTCAAGCGAGCTCCTTTGCGGCCACGCAAACGATGATTGATCATGTCGTGATGCAGGTAAGCTCCGCGACGCCCGCGCCGAGTCGCGAAACCGTCTCGCAGCATCGCGATCACTTCATCGAACTCGGCGCGATCGAGCCTTCGATATGGATAGGCTCGCCGGATCATGTTGAACAAGTCGTCTTCCGGCCATTCGTCGGCGGCGACTGAAGCGACGATCTGCTGTGCCAAAATGTCGAGAGGCTTTTCGGGGATCGATAACTGATCAAGCTCACCCCTGCGAATCGAATCGAGCAACGCCGCGCACTCGATCAACTCATCGCGAGTAGTCGGAAACAAGCGCCCTTTTGGAAAACCGGTCACGCTGTGACCCGACCTTCCCACGCGCTGCAGCAAAGTGGAGATCGCGCGAGTCGAAGCCAGTTGGCACACGAGATCGATGTCGCCGATGTCGATTCCCAGCTCGAGCGAGGCCGTGGCAACAAGCGCCTTCAATTCTCCGGCTTTCAGTCTCTGCTCAGCCGCAAGCCGCTGTTCTCGAGCGAGACTGCCGTGATGCGAAGTCACGTTCTCGTCGCCGACTCGCTCGCCGAGATGGCGGGCCACTCGTTCAGCCATGCGCCGGGTGTTGACGAAGATCAGCGTGGTGCTGTGACCGTTTATCAGTTGAGCCAGACGATCGTAGACTTCGTCCCACACCTCGCCCGACATCACTGCTCCAAGCGGCGAGCCCGGAACTTCGATGGCGAGATCGAGTTCCCGTTTGTGCCCCGAATCGATGATCGCGCAATCGGGTGTTCCGTCTTCGGCGATGTTTGCCGAGCCGACCAGGAAGCGCGCGACTTCCTCGATCGGCTTCTGCGTTGCAGAGAGCCCGATGCGAACGAGATCGTCTTCCACCAGCGCCTGCAACCGCTCGATCGACAGGGCAAGATGCGAGCCGCGCTTGTCGCCGACCATCGCGTGAATCTCATCGACGATCAACGTGCGCGCGGTCTTCAGCATCTGCCGCCCGCTCTCGCTTGTCAGGAGGATGTAGAGCGACTCAGGCGTGGTGACGATGACGTGCGGAGGGCGCCTGATCATCGCGGTTCGTTCGGATGCGGACGTATCCCCGGTGCGAACGAAGGTGCGAATGTTCACTTCAGGAAGACCCATCGACTTCAGTTCCTGCTCGATTCCCGCGAGCGGTTCCTGCAGGTTCTTTTGAATGTCGTTGGAGAGAGCCTTGAGCGGCGAGACATAGACGACCTGGGTCACGTCCTCGATCGTGCCGTCGACTCCCTGCCGGACGAGATCGTCGATGGCCGAGAGGAACGCGGCGAATGTCTTGCCTGATCCGGTCGGCGCGGCGATGAGCGTGTGCTTGCGACTCTTGATCGAGGGCCACGCGTGTTCCTGGGGCGGGGTGGGTTCGCTGAACTGTTTGGCGAACCAGTTTCGAACAGCGGGGTGGAAGAGTTTGAGCGGCATAGACGTATTATAACAGCGTGCCCGCATCCGCGGCGCCGGAGCCCGACGAACTTCAAAACGAAAAAATACTTTGCAATGTTCGGCGCATGCTACGGCTGTTGACGCTTGATGTGACACAACAATATACTTGTGTCGATGATTCCAGCGTTTGACAAGAGAGGAAACTTGCCGGTTGGAATTCATTGGGCTACGCGAGCGGACTTAGCGCTACGATTCGGATGGACTCCTCACAGAAGGAAGTTGTTAGTCGGCATAACGGCACTGATCGGAACGTTGCAGAAGGCCGGTTGCAGGTCGGTTTACATCGATGGCAGCTTTGTCACCGCGAAGCAGGTTCCTGGAGACTTCGACGCTTGTTGGAGCGTCGCTGATGTGGACGTGGAGTTGATTGATCCGGTGTTGTTTGAATTTGACAACGAACGAGCAGCTCAAAAGGCAAAATATTTTGGCGATATCTTTCCTGCCGAGTTACCCGAGGGCCTGAGCGGGAGGACGTTTCTCGACTTCTTCCAAATAGACAAGGTCACGGGCAAACGAAAAGGAATCGTTGGCATTCGACTTCGAAGGAGAAAGCAATGATAAGAAACGAGCGCGAATACCGAATCACGAAAGCTCAGGCAAAGAAGTTCCAGCAGGCGCTTGCACAGCTCCCGAAGGAGCGCCCGCGAGAGAAAGGCGTGCATCCGCGTTTGGTAAAGGCGCAGAACGACGCCCTGCAAAGCCAACTGCAAAGCCTTCGCCAACAGATCAACGAATATGAGAGATTGCGCCGCGGTGGTGGAAAGGGGCTCGACGTGACCAGCATCGAGAAGCTTCCACAAAATCTGATTCGCGCACGCATAGCGGCTGGACTAACTCAAAAGGAATTGGCGACACGAATTGGAATAAAGGAGCAGCAGGTCCAGCGGTACGAGGCCACGAACTATGCTTCGGCGAGCCTGGCCAGAGTCCTGCAGGTGGCCCGAATTCTGGGTCAACAAGCGTGACCACCAATCTGGAATTACTCCGTTTTATTTGCTGAGTAGGAGATGAGCTAGTTGTGAAAAACGCCGCCGCCGCTTGCGTCCAACGATTTGTTCGGCGTCCCGTCACACGAAAGAAGCGAGCGCTGGCCATTTTTGCACAACGCTCTCATTGATTCGCAACCAGCCTTGTTGCGGAAAGCGCAAATCGTCAGGTCTAGAGACTTCCAACCGTTCGATAGGATCAACTTTATACGAAAGACAAAAGCCGGAAGCGGGAGCGTCAACGAGATAAGGCTGACGAGCATCGACGGCAGAGAGTTTGAGTTTGTCGGCGACCTCTTCCCGTCTAGAATAAGGAAACCGTGTGACATCGGTGACATTGGTTGACCACACGATGCGTTGGTTCGGCGACTCGTACCAGAGAAGCGTTTCGCCGGGGTCCAGTTCGTTGTAGGGCCAGAGTTTCCTCGTCCACATGTTGAACCACACATAGGTTCGCATCGCGTCGGACAGCTGCGGTAGCACGAAACTCCTGCTGGTTATCAGTGCCATAAGTTACGAGCCTTCTGGACGCGGAATTGTCAGATGAACAACCCCGCCGAGATGTGAAAGAACCCGGCATTGGCCACAATTGCCACTATCAAGACGCAAGCAATAGATCGCGTTCGGCGGCTTTGGGCACTTCAACGAATACAAAGAAGCTGGCAGGGTAAAGGTAGTCTTCTCCCGATTCATCGATGATTCTCAGATGTTGGTCCTTGGCGGCCGCTTCATCGGGCAGAACCTTGTAGACTTTGCGCAGTTCAAGGTCAGGCTCCGAGTCATTGATGCAAACGGCGAACTTGATTTCGTTTTTCTTTCGCGTCTTCATCGCTAGTCGTTCAGCTATCTCTTAATCTTGTTCTCCTAGCGTTTCTTGGCCATCGCCGGTTCATTCTCGGCGTCGATCGTAGTCATCTCCGCCATCAACATTCGCTCGCATTCGGCGGGTGAGCGTGGGATCTGATCTCGTTCGCTAGCCGTCTTCGTTTCTGTCGTTATCTCGCCCGCCGGCAGCCAGAAGCCAGAGAGCAGCGCCAACACCGCAAACGCAACTCCGGTCAGGAATACGTTGTGAAGCGCGCCCGCAAGCGCACCCTTCATCGCCTTGAGCAGTTCCGGATTCTGCGCGGCGCGGGCTATCGGATCAATCAGCGCGCTCGGATTGTGAACCGTGCGAGCGACATCAGCTTCGGGCAAGCCGCTCTCCTTTTGAATTTCGGCAATGTGTGACGCCAGGCTGATGGTCATCACCGTTCCCATAACCGCTACGCCAACCGTCTGGCCAATGGAACGCGAGAATTGGTTCAGAGAGGTAGCGATTCCGAGCTGGCCACGGCTGACCGAATTCTGCACTGTAATCAACAATGCAAACATCACCAGTCCCATTCCTATGCCCATCGCAAGCACGTCCCCTACGAGCCACGAACGCGGCGTCGTGCTGCCGAAAGTCGTCAGCACTCCGAAGCTGGCTACAAGGACAACCAGTCCGGCGAGGATTGTCGGCCGGTAGCCTATCCGGAACATCAGTCGCCCGCCGACGACGGACATCGTTACCCAACCCAACAGAAAGGGCGTGAGCAACGCGCCAGCTTCGGTTGCCGTTCCGCCAAGCGCGCCTTGAACATAGAGCGGAATGAATGACAGAGCGCCGAACATCGCCGCCCCAACCATAAAAGCCGTGATGGAGCCCACGCCGATTATTCGATTTCTGAAGAGCGAAAAAGGGACGATAGGTTCCGGCGCCCGCTGTTCCGTCCATGCGAACAGCGCGCTGAAAACCAAGATGCCCGCGACCGCAACCAGTGTTATCGGGTTGGTCCAGATCGTCGGGTCGCCGCTTTCAACCAGCACGAGTAACAGCAGCGTTATCGCTATCGTGAGCCAGATTGCTCCCAGGTAATCGATCACCGGCCGCGAATGCTGCTTCGGTTCCACGAGCGCGATACCGACCACCGCCGCGGCGGCCAGTCCAAACGGGATGTTGATGTAGAACACCCATCGCCACGAAATGTGGTCTGTGATGAATCCTCCGGCCAGCGGGCCCAGTATCGAAGCCAACCCCCACACCCCGCTGAACAGCCCCTGCATTCGCGTTCGTTCGCGCAACGTGTAGATGTCGCCGTTTATCGTCATGCTGAGCGGGATGAGCGCGCCCGCGCCCAATCCCTGAATCGCCCGAAAGACGATCAATTGCTCGATCGAATGCGAAGCTCCCGACAGCGCCGAGCCGACCAGAAAAAACGCCACGCCTATCAGGTAAAACATTCGGCGCCCGTAGAGGTCGGAGAGTCGTCCCCACACCGGGACGGTGACGGTCGAGGTCAAGAGGTATGCCGAGAACACCCAGCTATATCGATCCAGGCCGCCGAGCGATGCGATGACCGTCGGCATGGCGGTGCCTACTACAGTAGCCTCGAGGGCGGCCAGAAACATTCCAAGCATCACGCCGGCGGTGACCACGCGGCGGCGCTGTTTGGAAAGAATCACGTGCGGCTGGTCGGTAATGTTCGCTTCAATCGTGTCGGAAACCATTCCTGGTCGCTCTCTCTCTTGATAAGCTTATTCTTCGCCCTCGCGCCGCAACTGAATGAGAGGTGTTTCCTGTTCTTTGATGGAGACGGTCACGCGGCGATGGCAGACGGGACACTGCAGGCGTCGCCAGTCACGGCCGCGTTGAAAATGGGTGTTGATGATGGCGCCGCATTCAGGACACTCAGCGTCACTGTAGCCGTCATAATCGTCATCTTCAGCTATGAACCTGCGCTTCGGCATTAACTTGTCGGGGGCGCCGTGCTGACTTTAGGCCAAGAATCGCTTTGCCCAAGGGACTGGCTTAACAACGAGGGGCGGCCACGGAGGGCCGCCCCTACAAGCCGGCCGTTTCGATTGGATACTCGAGCTCGACCCATCGCTTCCAGCCGCCGTCCATCGAAATTACATTCGTGTAGCCCATCTTCTGAAGCGCGTCCGTCGCGAGCGCCGAGCGATAACCGCCGCCGCAGTAAAGAATGATCTCTGACTCGTGGTCCGGAATGGTTCGCTCGACATCGCGTTCGATTATTCCCTTGCCAAGGTGAATAGCGCCGGCTGCATGTCCCTTTTCCCACTCGTTATCCTCACGCACGTCGACGAAGTAGAAAGTCTCGCCGCCGTCCTGTTTGCGTTTGACGTGTTCGGGAGTGGTCTCGCGCACACGGCTCTTGGCGTCGTTGACAAGGTTTAAGAATCCCTGCGAGTGAACCATGGCGTCTCCTGATTCCTCAACCAGCGGATGAAACGTCGCTCGATTACCTATCATAGACACCGATAAGCACAGCCGCAAATTATCACAGATCGGTAGTGTTCGGATTCTGCGTTGCCTCTTAGCGTGCTTCGCGGTCCTTTGCGCCTTTGCGCTGAGTATTGGGTATTGAAGGAGTAAGACTTAATACACCGCGCAAAGGCGCAAAGGACCGCAAAGCACGCGAAGGACTAACCGCACGTTACAAGTCAGCAACCGAATATGACTAAACTAAACGGGACGCGAGTCACAATAGACTTTGCAGGAAGTCGGCGTTTGCTTGTTCAAGCGCGCTGCAACTCCCCAGCAATTCCCGAACAGATGGATCGGTCGCCGCCGCCGAGTAAGCTCTCCAGGCCCCGGCGCCGGCGCGCTCGCCTTCGGCTTGCATAGCAAACTGAACCTTGAGCGGCCGGCCTTCAAACAAAGTGCGATTCAAATCCATCAACTCCGGATGATCCGATAGAAGCTTCTCCTGGATAGCCGAAGCGTTTGGCTCGAGCGACTCGACGCGTCTCGCTATTTCCTCTTCGCGATCCGCACAGGCCAGCAAGCCGTGCCTGACCGATTGATCGGCCTGATCAGTTGCCCACGTTCGATAACGCTCGGCGGCGAGCCTCTCGAGTTTAGCGAGAAGCACCGGTTGAAGCCTGGGTTCGATGCTCCGAAGCGCGCCCGCCAGTATCTCCGCTATGTTTGGAATGTTGCTTTCATCAGTCATTGCCGATCCCTCCAACGAGACCTCTAGGGCGGTCCTCCGTGGCCCCCCTCTCTTGCAGGCATGCCCCATTTACCAATGAGGGCGGCCACGGAGGGCCGCCCCTACACGTTCACCGTTAGACTCCACTAAGGTAGAATAGCACGCATGTCGGATCAGGCAATTATCGCAAGACGGCTGCTATACCATCAGAGCGTCGGCGTGCTGTCGACGCACTCGCTGGACGTCGAAGGCTACCCGTTTGGTTCTATCGCTCCGTACACCCTGAATTATGAGGGCGAGCCTACAATACTCATCAGCGATCTTGCTCAGCATACTCACAACATCAAACAGAATAACAAGGTTTCGCTGACGGTCTTCGATCAATGCGTTGATGACCCTCAGTCAAACAGCCGCCTCACCTGGATCGGAGACGCCGAGTTGATTGATCCGGCACGGACAGAAATACGCGAACGCTACCTGCGTTATTTCCCTTCTGCGGAATCGTATTTCACGACGCATGATTTTTCCTTCTATCGAATTCGTTTGAGAAGAGCGCGCTTCATCGGCGGATTTGGCCAGATATTTTGGATCGAGCCGGACTCGATGCTCGTCACAAATCCTTTTCGGGAAACGGAGAAATCCATAGTCGAACATATGAATCAGGATCACCAGAAAGCTTTGCTTCACTACTGCCAGTTGCTGGGACTAGAGTCCACGGGCGCCGTGGGCATGACGGGAATCGACAGCGAAGGGTTCGATCTGATGGCCGACAAGCGGAAGTTGAGAATCGATTTTGATTCGCCGATAGCAACCGTCGAAGCCGCGCGCGCCAAATTAATCAAGTTGGCAGGCGCTCCGTCGCTGGGCGGGGAATGAACTGAGCTTAGCCCTTTGAGATCCACAAGCACGCCGGGTGGAACCGGCTTGCGTCGGAATATCCACACTTGCGAGTCCGCAAAGACTAATTGGTAGTCCGGCTCCACGGCGGTAGTGATGTTGTCGCGCCTCGGGATCACAAGACCCTGGGGTTCTTCATGATCGATGAGTATCCACGTCACGTCATTGGTTTCGAGCCATCCATTCCACCGCGGGTCGATCGGCTGCCGGAACGTCGGGCGGCTGTCCGCATAGAACGGGCCGACGAGATCGAGGACCCGCGGTTGAAAGTAATAGTTCAGCCAGCTACCGCCGATAACACACACAGCCTCATCTTTAGTCGAGTAATCATTGATGAACTTTATGGCGCTGATTCCGGGGTACGATCTACGGAGGAAATCTTCGCGCGCGCGCGCAGTCACAGGCGGCACGCCTCGGATCAGGGCCTCTCTGACGATCCTCCGCGAACCCCACGCAATGGTGAAGAGAATAAGAGCGGCCCAGAACAGGTTATGAAGAACGGCAGACTTCCAAAATCTCTCTATGAACCAGCGCAGACTTTCATAAAGAGCCAACCCGGCGATCGGCAGAGCGGGCAGCCAGTATCGGAACTGCTGAGCATTCAAAAACCAGAACACAGTGAACGCCAGCGCCCAAACAGCCCACCATCGAACTCTCCTGCTCCAAAAGGCGACGATCCAGGCTAACGGCCAGAAGAGCATCAGCGGAGAGAGAGGCGGACTTGTTTCCGCCTCGAAGCGCTCGGAATGATACTTCCAATCAAAGGGAAGTTTCAGAAAGCTTTCGAGCGTTCGTGGTGTTGCTGCAAACTTCAGCATGCGGGCGAAATTGGTTTGAACTTCAGGAGCGCCCCAGGCGCCTCGACTGAATTCCGCAAAAGCCGGCCAGACGGGATTGCCGGTTTCACAAGCAATAAACCCATACCAGGGAAACGCAATCAAAAGCGCTAACGCCCATCCAGCAAGTACGGACTTCCAGCCAATAAGCGCTTCAGGTTCTACCGTTCGGGCGCCGTTGGTTCTTTTCTTACTAAGCAAGGACAGCTTCGGGCCGATTGCTGACCGGGCGAGCGCTAAGAATCCAAATCCACATCCGAGACCAAGAAAGAACAAACCCGACAGCTTGGTTGCGGCACACATCCCGATCATCGACATCGAGAGATACCACCAGGCGGCCCTGCGATCATCCCAGAGAAGGCGCAACGCGTAGACACCAAGAAACGCGAAGCACGTAACCCCAACATCCGCGTACGCGGCCCTGCCCAGCCAGATGATGATGGGATGAGCAAGCCACAAGCAGGCCGCGGCAAGACCGAATATTCTGCGGTCCTCTCTCGCGCACCAGGCGTAAATCCCCAGGGCCACCAGCATCAGTAATGTATGCTCCATCATCTGGGACAGGATGTCGTCTCTCATGGCGAGACCCCACACGAAGAGCATATGGTTCAACGCGGGGACAACCGGCTGCGCCACTCCCATAACGGGAACGATTCGGTGTTGCTCGAGGTAAGTCTTGGCGAGCACCAGATGATTAGAAGTCGCATCCCATTGGACGGGTGGATACTGGGTCAGAAGCAGAAGCAGCATCCAGTACCCGATGGCGAGAAGAGCCAATGAAGCACCGAGCAATTGATTTGGCTTCAGTGAGGCTTTCACGGATGGAAGCTGAGGCAGACGGCTGCTCTGATAAAGACGAACCAGATACAGAGCGGTTCCCGCCGCGCTCGCGATCGTTAAACCGATGATGAGTCCTCGGTGAAGCGCACCGGTGAGCCCTAAACTAAAGAGCGCGAGCGCCCACAATCCGAGGCCGAGCGAAAGCGTGAACACGCAACGCTCTACAAAAGAATGGAAGGGAGTCTTTCGGAGAAATATGTGCCCGGCTCCCGCGGCGGCGAGAAGGATGAGCCCCCACACACCGAGGTGAACGATCGCCCAGGTCACGTATACCAGCACTATCGGGTTTTCTCCAAAGGCGGTATAGGCGGATTCGCTTGCTTTCTTCTTCTTGGCTTACGCTTCAGAGCATCGAGCAGGGCGCGTTCTACCCAACCGGTGACAGTAGTTCCTTCAAGGGCCGCATTCTTATAGACCCGGGTAAGCACATGAATCGGCAAGCGCCAACTTACTGTCTTTCGGATCGTCTGGCTCGTTGGCGGTCTGCCTGCGCCAAGTCGTCTGCCACCTCTAGGCAATGACTTTTTTCTCCGACTTCTTCGTTCGGGCAACGAGGCCTTGCTGAACTCCAAGTTGTAACGACATATCCTTAAGCGCCAGATACAGCGCGCTCTTGAGAACGTCAATATGCGACCTTTGCCGGCTATAAATCGGAGAGCCCATGCCGAAGGCAAACTCGTCAAATGCCAGCCAACTGGTGTTCTCCTGAAATCTCTTCAGCGCTTGCCTGTAGAACTTTTTCTCCTCGGAAGTCAGGCCCCCGAGATTGACTCGCACTCCAGTTTCCAAATTTACGTAATCCATTTTCAGTCCTTCTAAATCGAGGAATGCTTAATCGGATTCAGCAAGCGATCCGAATTCTTCACAACGAGTATGAAACCGTCAAGACATTTTCAAATTAGTCTCTTAGTTGTAGCAGCTCCTCAATCTCAAAAGCTACTGTGATATGATTCATCTGCTATGGACTACACGTCGATCATCACTATTGAACCGGACAAACGCAGCGGCAAGCCCTGCATACGCGGCACGCGGATGACGGTTACGGACGTGCTGGAATACCTTGCGGGCGGAATGTCGCCAGACGAGATAGTAGCTGAGTTTCCTGACGTGTCTCTTGATGATATCCGCGCGTGTCTTGCCTTCGCGGCAGATCGAGAACGAAAGCTGGCCAGCCTTCCGGCATGAAACTCTTATTCGATCAGAACCTCTCGCCCCGGCTACCGCGGCTGCTGGCGGACCTTTATCCTGACAGTGCGCACATCCGTGAACTCGGAATGCGTGACGCGACGGATACCCAAATCTGGGTAAGAATATACTTGACGAATCAAGCTCCAGAGCGGATGATTTGTCAGGGCGTATTACCCGGCGCGAAGGGGGTGTCTAATGGCACCCTACAGCGCGGTCAGGCATCTTGCGGCATCTATCTTTCCGTCTGGGCGCGGAGCGCGAGCCATGTTGATGTTAACAGCTTACCTAGATGAGACGGGCCATTCACAAGACCCGAACAAGAAGTACGTAGGCTTAGCCGGCATGGTCGCGACGGCGGACCGCTGGGAGGTATTTGAGCGGGAGTGGCGACAGGCCCTAGAGGATTTTGAAATACCAGATAGCTTTTTCCATATGATGGATTTTGCCCAATCGAAGAAGGGCACAGTCTATGAAAAATGGAAGGACGATGAGGCAAAGCGCAGACAGGTGCTTGATCGTCTCATGGGAATTATCCGAAATACAGGGACGCCTTTCGGCGCGGTCGTGAATCTTGAGGCTTATCGAGCCACGAGCCCAGAGTTCCAGGCTGCGATGATCGACCCGTACTATATATGTCTACAAGACTGCGTGCATGGTGCCGCCGTTCAGACATTGTATGAAGCGCCAGAAGAGCGGATTCGGGTAGTGTTTGCGGACCAGCCCGAATATAGCAGCAAAATCAGACCGCTGTATGCGGTGTTGAAAGACACTAAAGAGATGCGAGAGCACGATCTCCGGTTAAGCGAGCATCCCAGTATCGAAGATCCGCGAGAAGTAATTCCACTACAGGCAGCAGATGTTATAGCGTATGAGGTCGGGCAATATTTTGAGAAGTTCGTTCATCGGGCGGACATAAAACCGCGTTGGGGATTTCTTGAGATAGCAAGAATGGGTTTTAACGGTGGCGCAGGCATGTTATTCGTCAAGTACATCGGCAAAGAAAGCCTACAGCAATCACAGCATGAATTTGAGACCGTCAGGGCGCATAACGCCAACTTAAAGCCCGCGCCCAGTTTCACTCTGGAGCAGCTAGACCAACTCATAGATATGGCAACAAAGGCAAGAGATCAGATAAGGGCGAAGTCGTGAAGCGTAAATCAATGCGCGGACTTTTTAGCGGTTCCGTCTATCGCTGAGCAATAACGCAATGGCAACGCCGATAAACAGAATAACAGCCCATTCGGTGAAGAGTGTTCTGAGATCAACCTCGCCACTAAGTTGCCATAACGCATGAAAGCGAGGGCGGTCACCGAGAGGCTTCCAAGGTGGGTACAGTCCCGCGCTGGCAGCAAGTATTAGGGTAATAGCGAGTATGATTCGTTGCTTGAGATTCATAAAAGCAAGGGTAACATAAGAACCCTAAAGGCAAGTAAGAGAGGTCTTAGAAATGAGTTGGATAAACGATGAATTCAATGAGACGAAGCGACAGGATGAACGGCGGCAAATACTTCAGGCACAGTCCGCTCGTCTCTGGGACGAACTGCTGAAACTGTTGCGGGTGCAGGTTGAGGAAATCAAGACCAGGGCACCTAACCACTATGTAACCATTCAGGAAAGGGACGGTGGTGTTGAAATCCGGAACGGAACATTGCCGTCCATTGCCATTTTTGTGGTCGTAAACTGGGCGGCGGAATCCGTCAGAATCGAACAGGCGCGAGCGAAAGACTTCTTTGATCCGCAACGTCAGCACCCAAAGATAGAACATCTCACTCTGGTGCTTACGCCAGAAGACAAGTTGTACGTTCGAGGGCCGAATGAAGACATGCTATGGCCAGAAGCCATATGTAAGCACATATTGACACCCCTGGTGAGCCTTATACTGGGTAAATAAAGTTCGCTATGAAACACCCGCGCGCGAGTAAGAAACTATGAAGCGTAAAACAACAGAGGAATTCGATACGTTCGACGCGGCCATGCGGGGACTGCTAGCCGTCCCGCACAAAGAACTCCAGCAAAAGCTCGATGAAGAGAAAAGGGCAAAGGCGGCATCGCCAAGGCGGTCACGTAAGGCCAAGCGCGATGACGTGAGAAAACATTAGAGCGGAAACCATTTTGTTATTGCCTGATAGTAGCTTGAGCAAATCTCGCCTACTTCATGGTCTGTTATGCGATCTTTTAACACCACTTTAAGAACGACCCCAAGCATCTGTAGCGGAGTCAGCGTAAGCCCTTCGGACAGCGGTTCAGGCGATTTCATAACCCGACTCGGCTTCCGTTTCTCTGGTGCGTGTGGCATAACTTCGGATAGTGTTTCGGATTCAATAACGGGACAGGTTGCGCGTTCCCGCCAAGGTCAACGCAACCCATCCCATGTGTTCATCGGCACAGTGCCGAAGGCCCGGCCTTTCTACGGTAGTTGTTCTTACGCCGGACCCTCGCATTATGCCGCCTATATGTTGAGTGAGTCAACATATACAGAGCGGAAAAGTGAAAATCAATCCAGACGACTTGGTCACTCAGACTACAGCGGGGAAGATGCGAGGGGTATCAACACAGGCGATTGTATCGCTTGTGAAGCGAGGCAGACTAAAGTCCGTGTTTATCGACGGCCATACGTTTGTGTTTCGCAGGGAAGTGGAAAGATTCACGCCAGACATACCGGGACGGCCAAGGAGCAAGAATCCCAAACGCAAGAAAGCGAGCTAGGTCTTAGCTCGCTTTCCCCGCTTTCGTCGCCCGCAAGTTTTAATGGCCGAACGGCGTCCCCTGCTCCTTCGGAGTTTTACCAGTCAATTCCTTGTAGGTCACGCGCCTGTCTACGACTTGCGATATTACTTTCGAGAAGCGGTCGCCGTCGTTCATATCTTTGCGATTGTTGAATCTGAAAGACTGCTCATCGAGGTAACGGAAAAGATGAAACGGTTCGACACTAACATAGGTTCCGCTCAGGCTTCTCTTGAGCAAGCTCCAGAAGTTCTCGATTCCGTTTGTGTGAATGAGCCCGTCAACATACTTCACCGCGTGGTTAATAACTTGGTGCGCATAGTCACTCTCAAGACCCGCGTAAGAGAGAAGCGCATCAGTGTAAAGGGCCGAACCGGCTTCGACGTGGTTTTTGACCGCCGCTTGCAAAGTTGTTCGCCGTCGATCTGTAACGACCATTGCGCGTACTTCACCGCCTCGCTCGATGATTCCCATCACTGCTGTTTTGTCTTTGCCGCCGGTGCCAGTGATTCTGCGCTTGCGTTGTGCGATGTGCATGTTTCGAGCCTTGCCGCCGATGAAAGTCTCATCGGCTTCAACGTGGCCACCGTCGCCGCCCATCTTCTTGAGGAAAGAGCCGGTTTGCATTGCAAGGCGGATACGCTGAAGCATGAACCAAGCGGTTTTCTGAGTGACGCCGATGGCTCTATGAATCTCATACGAGCTAACGCCGTTCTTGCACGCGGTAATCATCCAGACCGCCATCAACCACTTGTCCAGACCGAGCGGAGAGTCTTCAAAGATCGTTCCGACTTTCGCGCTGAACTGTCGCTGTGTGTGAGCACTCTTGCATTGCCACTTCTGCTGCTTCTCAAGAAAGCTCACGTCATCGCGGCCACAAGTCGGACAGATGACGCCATTCGGCCACCGTCGCGCAACAAGGTACTCAAGACAATTCTCAGGATTGGAAAAGTAGAGGATTGCTTCTTGCAAAGTGTTTGGGCTGTTTGTTTTGCTCTTCATCGTGAGATGAATTTATCATGAGCGAGTTGATTTGTCAAGTATATTATTACCCAAATCTGGGAATACGCCAGGGCGAACGGTTTCGCGATTGTTTCAAAAGACTCAGACTTTCAAGCGCGCAGCCTGCTGCACGGACATCCTCCTAAGTTCATTTGGCTGCGAGTGGGAAACTGTCCGGTGAGCACAATTGAAGACCTATTGCGGAAGCACTCGGCGGCGATTCACACCTTCAATCTCGATCTAGCGCAGTCTCATTTGATGCTTCCTTGAGAGAACAGAAGCAATCTTCGAGCGATGTATCCCTGAATTACCCAAAGCCGTGCCCGCGCGTTGTCGGTCCATTCGACTTTCACTCATCCGGGAGCTGATTTACCAATCGTCGCGCCGCTTCTTTTATGCTGATCGCTTCCACTGGTTCGACTCCTATTGCACGTTAGGTTCAAGGTTCAATCGGAATATTAGAGTCCTTTGAGTTGGCAATCAATTCCGGCTTCGATCCGGACAGTGCGACTGCGTTAGCGGCGTTCGCGAATGATGGTCTCAGAGAGCGGCTCGCCTTCAACTTCAATCGGCTCGAAGCTGTCAAACTCGTCGTCCGTTTCATCGCGAGCGGGAATTTGAGTGATTACATCCTTTGCTAAGAGATAGCGCTCAAACTCATCTTCTTGTGCTTCGGATTGTTTTGCCACGCGCGTGCCCTTCCTATTTCCCGAAGTAGCTATCAGGCGTTCTGCGACTTCACGATCATGATTCTTCGTCAGTCGACTTCATAACCAATGAACAGAGCCGAGATAGAAATCTCCAGCGCGGTCGCCAGTTTTTCAATGTTGACGAGCGATAGATTCCGGATGCCTCGTTCAATATCAGCAACGTAGGTCCGATGCAGACCGGCCCGTTCTGAAAGCGCTTCCTGCGACATCCCAAGCTCCACTCGCCGCTTCCTGACAGCGAGTCCGAAGCGCGCTCGAATATCCGGTTTGCCTTTGCGTTTGATGCCAGCATTGAAATCCAGTTGTCGTCTATCAGTCTACAGGAAATAAGTGACAATCTTCTAGTCTTGTCGTAGAATGGATTCTAATGCCTGACAAGACAGAGGAGTGGAAGTGGCTGAGTGATAAAGTTTGGCTTGATCTCTTGGAGCCGATGCTGTTTGAAGATTCGGCTCTGGCTGATCGAGCGGCCAAGCTATGGCATTACCTGCTGCTTGAACTCGAAAGCGGGCCGGAGGGAGTGACACGAGCCGCCGTGTGTCTCGAGAATGCGCTTCGGCTGACTTTCCCATTCACGACGACCTATCAGGCGTGCATGATTCTGTTTCAGGAGTCACTGGGGGATGACTTTCCAACTAAGAACAATTCGCTCGAGGTATTGTCCGAAGCAATTGTACGAGTAAAGGCAGCGCTCAGACGCGCCGAACGCTCGCATCGAGCCAAGCAACGTACCGGCTCACAACCCTCAAGATAGTGTATTCAAACTAAGGATGGTTATTTGGGTCTTCGACGCCGAACCCCTCGGCTCGCGCCGCGTCGTTCAGTTCACCATCCGACGAAACGATAATCAAAGGAAAGAGCCCGCTCGTTAATCTTTCATTGTTCGCCGACATCGCTGCTGCCAATTGAACAGCGTCATATCCGCACAAGGCAAGGGTCTCCGCAACGCGAGAGGCTTCACCTATCACTGCTTCACTAATCGCAACTTGAGTGAACCTTCGCGACAAATCATTTCGCAATCGGCCAATACCTTTGACTGCCTGAGCAACGCTAATTGTGTTCCCTTTCCTACGTCGCGACAGCGCCGCGCAAACTTCGACCTCTGTGATTCTAGCGGCATAAAGGCGATTTTTTGCTGAAGGGCGGAGCAAGCTCAGGACAAACGCACTGCCCTGCTCCTGAGCGAAACGCTTGACCAGAGCGCTACTGTCAAAGAAGTAGGCGGGCATTAGCGTCGCTCGCGAATGATGGTTTCAGAAAGCGGTTCGCCCGCAACGTCAATAGGATCGAATTTGTCGAACTCTTCATCGGTCTCGTCACGGCTGGGAATGTGATTGATAACGCCTTTGGCTAAAAGTTGACGTTCAAACTCATCCTCACGAGCTTCGGTGTCTTCTGTTGCGAGCATTGTTGTCTCCTGCTCGCGCAGATACTTTTCCAGGCGCTCGGCAACTTCGCGAGCTTCGTCCAATGAAAGTTTGTGAATCTCGCTCAATACATCTGTGGCCGTCATTGCGCGTCACCTCCGGACAGCGTTCATTCTATCACGCCAACTCACCAATCAGCTCTCGGAAGCGCGTGTCCTCACGCAGGTTCTCGAAGTCCGGGTCGCTCCTTGCCCGAAGCGTGTTGATTTCCTTCAACGGCCCAAGCGATTCGCGAAGATACTTCAACCCCTTTTCGACGTCACCTTTCAGCGAATACAAGCAAGCCATGTAATATTTCGTGAACGGATCGTCGCCGCCTTTGCCGATTCGGTGCTCGTACCGCTTGATCGCGCTGTGAAAGTGTTGCTCGGCCTCTTCAGCCATGCCCTTTCGCTGATAAGCCGCGCCCATCTTCTGCTCAAGCTCGGTCAGCGAACGGTCGCGTAGCGCGTGATCGCTCGTCTTGAGAAACTCGAGCTCGCGCTCGTATTCGGCAATCGCTTCGTCGTAGCGACCCTGGCGGTAATAACAGTAGCCCAGCCGCGTGTGCGCGCCCACCACTTGAAGCCCTTCCTTGCCCGAGATGAATTTCTCCTGCAGCTCGATCGCCGGTTTTGCCGCCGCCTCGGCGCGCGAGTAGTTGCCGATCAATGTATGCAGAAACACGAGCTGAAGATAAGAGTAGCCCGCCTGAGGATTGATCGAGACCGCGTGCTCGAGTTCGATGATTGCCTCTTCGATCATCCCCTTGCCGAGCCAGTACGCTCGAGCGAGCGACCCGTGAGCGCCGGCGTTGTTCGGCTCGAGTCGCACCGCCTCGTTCATCGCCGCGATAGCTTCGTCATAGCGCCCCAGCGTGCTGTAAGCGCCGCCCAGAAACTGATGCGCGTGCGAGAGACGAGGGTTCAGCGCGATCGCTTTCTCCGCGAACTCGACTGCCTTGTGCGACAGTTCGGGGATGCTCAGGAACCCGCCCTTGAGATCGTAAGCCGCGCTCAGCGCCGCCCACGCCCCGGCGTAATTCGGATCTTCCTCCGCCGCTTTCTCGAAGTAATAAATCGCACGGTCGAGCGAGTCGCGGCTGCCGTTGCGCAAATTGATCATCCCGCGCGAGAAGCTCTCGTAAGCCGCGACCGACTGCGTCTCGTCGGCTTCGATGTCGTCGATTTCGGAAGTGCCGAGCACGAGATTGAGACCCTGGCTCAGCTCGTAGACGATCTTGTCCTGAAGGTTGAAGATCTCGCTGATCTTGCCGTCGATCTTTACCGTGCGGACGACCTCGCCGGTGTTGACGTCGATCACGCGCGCGGTGATGCGTATCATTTCACCGATGCGCTGATAACCGCCGCCGAGTATCCACGACGCGGCCAACCGGCGGCCGATGTCGATTGCGATCGACTCGTCGAAATCGTCAAGCGCGCCGGTCTGAAGGTCTTTCAGCACCTCGAACGTTCGCTCGCGGCCAATGACCGAAAGCCCTCGGACTTTTTTGAGATCGGAGGTTACGGTTTCGGCGATTCCCGATCCGATCCACTCATCGGCGGGTTCTCCGGTGATGTTGGCAAAAGTCATGACCGCCACGGAGTTTTCGAGTCTGGGCGCCGCCGGCGCGAGCGACGGATTGGTGACCGGCCTGGTATCGCTCAGCAACGCCGTCATCTGATGCTCGGGCGGGCGTTCGGTTGGATAAACGTTGACGGCGCCGGTGCGATTTGGCGAATCGACTTCGCGCTGCAAGCTGCGCAGGTCGATGTACATTTCGCGCGCGGCTTGATATCGAAACGCGGCATCCTTTTCGAGCGTTTTGCGTACGATGCGCTCGAACTCCTGCGGAACGCCGTAATTCAATCGCGCAATCGCCGGCGGCTCTTCGTGAACTATGCGGTCGATGATTTCCGTCGCGCTTTCTCCGTTGAACGGAAGTTTCGCCGTCAGCATTTCGTAAATAACCACACCGAGAGAAAAGATGTCCGACCGGTGATCGACGGGCTGGCCGAGGGCTTGTTCCGGAGACATATACGAGACGGTTCCAAGCACAAGGCCCGCGACCGTCTCCTGGCCGAGCCGCGCGGTAGGGTCGGAGTCGCCCTTATTGACTCCGGCGCCCGAGAGGCCCCCGGTGAACTTGGCGAGCCCGAAGTCGAGCACCTTAACGAGGCCGCGGTCGGTCACAATCAGGTTCCCGCTTTTGATATCGCGATGCACGATGCCGGCCGAATGAGCTTCGTCGAGCGCATCGGCAACCTGAAGAGCGATGTTGATCGCTTCGGTGACCGGAAGCGGCCCCCGCCCAAGCATTGTCGAAAGCGTCGCGCCTTCGACGAATTCCATCACTATGAAACTCGAACCGTCGTATTCGCCGATGTCGTAGATGGCTGCCGTGTTTGGCGAGCGCAAGGCCGAAGCCGCCCGCGCTTCCCTGAAGAATCGTTCGCGTCGATCGGGATCATATTGGTACGAGGCCGGGAGAAATTTGAGCGCGACGTCACGGCCCAGCTTGGTATCCTGCGCACGATAGACCGCGCCCATGCCGCCTGCGCCGAGTTGTTCTCCGATTATGTAATGAAGAATAGTCCTGCCTGTCATCTTGAACAGTATGATGCGGCGAGAAAAAAAGGGCAAAGAGCCAAGAGCAAAGAGCGAAGGGCAAGGGGCAAAGTGATGCGGGCTCCTTTGTCTTGCCCTTCGCTCTTTCCCCTTCGCTCCTTGCCCCTGGCCCTTCGCCCTTTGCGGCTCTTCAGACGTGGACTTCGCCGTACGCAAGCTCGCCGGCCGCCTCTCGGTGCTTGAGCATTATGTAGAACAGCCAGCTATAGAACGAGAAGATCAGAAGCGTGATCAACCAGCCCGGCACGTAGCCGATCGATGCGTTCTTGAATAGCTCGCTGGTCGAGTGAATGATCTCCGCATTGCCCGATGCCTGCAACACGCTGGTGGTGGTCTTCAACAGCCACGCGAGCAACAGGATCAGGAAGAGCCAAATGTAGTTGCGTCTCAGGCGTCTTGCCATCGCTTGTGTGCTGCTGATCGTGAATCGCGGAAGGCGCAGATCTTCGCCGAGCTGGTTCATCCAATGAGTGATGTCCATCATGTCGCGAGGCGCGAAGATCCTCACGTAATAGTTGCGCTCGATCAAACGCACGCGGCTGCGATAGACGTGAAAGAAGCGATAGCGCCGCGTTTCGATGTGCAGCAGAAGGAAAATCAACACCATCGCGAACAACAGCACTCCGTGATGCGATTGAGGCGATGACAGTGAAACCGAGAGCATCGCTCCGACGCCGGTTATCGCCCAGTTCGTGGTGCGGTCGAGGCGATCGCGCCAGCTCATCATTCGCGACAACTCACCGCGGTAGTAGTGTGATAGCGCGTTGACGAACTCGACGGAATTGGTTGGAAAAATCGGCGGCCCGGGCTTCGCCATGCTATCAGGCCTGATAGTAATGTCCTTTTCAGAAATCATAGCGGCCTCGCTGGAGGGAACTTGAAGACGAGCTCTCACAGGATTCTGGAGCCGCTCGCACGTGCGGTTTATCACAACGGCGCTTGAGAGTTCAACCGGGTCAAACGATGGCAGTGGTGTATTAGATGTTGGCCGGCAAGGCAGTCCTCAGCGTCCCCTGCGCCCTCTGCGGTTTATTAGTCAATGCTGGGACTTAACCGCGGAGGACGCAGAGGCGCTGCCGCAGCGAAAAACGAGAAGGATAAAGGGGGAAGGATCAGCAGATCACTGGCGGTCGCCGCGGGCGCGGCTTGCGTTCTCGGCAAGCACCCGCGCCCGGTCCAGTGACTCGAATGCTTTCCGAAACTGCACGTCGTCGGCGAGATAGACCTGGTCTCCCGCTTCCGGTCCGTAAGCGGCGGTGATGATCTCGCGCAGCATTTGAGTGCGGATGTAGCCCACGTTTGCGGCGATGCGTTCTTCAGAAACATCGAACTGAGGCTTATTCGATATGTACTGCCGGAACGCGGCCAGCAGCTCGTCGGTGATTGGATACCGGTTAATGTCTTCGGCCGAAATCCTGGTCCTGTACTGGCATTCGGCAATTTTGTACTCGCGCAACCCGCCCATCTGGCCGGCTACCAACTGCCGCACGAAGTCGAAGACCCCGTAGAACAAACGGCTCGACAACGGCGGCGCCTTCACTTCGACGTCGGGGGTGATGCCTCCTCCGCCGTACACCGTGCGGCCCAGGTCGGTGCGCAACGCATCGCCGTGTCT
>Ga0134124_10000924_pt1 | contig 23506 bp, 18 predicted proteins | sample KB304_FD_96880 | JGI IMG/M metagenome (GOLD analysis project Ga0134124, IMG submission 96880) | Terrestrial soil microbial communities without Nitrogen fertilizer from Kellogg Biological Station, Michigan, USA - KB3-0-4 | ecosystem: Environmental > Terrestrial > Soil > Unclassified ... | reverse complement strand
TTATCCCATGGCCGTTGAGTTCAAGGATTACTATCGGATTCTTGGGGTCGAGCGGACCGCAGACGACAAGACGATCAAGTCTGCGTACCGGAAGCTCGCCCGCAAGCACCATCCTGACGTCGCCAAGGGCAAGGACAGCGGGGATCGCTTCCGCGAAGTGGCCGAGGCGTACGAGGTGCTGTCGGATCCCGAGAAGCGGCGTCGCTACGACACGCTGGGTCCGGACTGGCAGCGGTACACGCAGCCGCCGCCGCAGGGTGGACAGCCGGGTGGGATGCACGTCGAGTACGGCGAGGCCGCCGATTTCTCGGATTTCTTCCGCACGATCTTCGGTGACCTCGGTGGCGGGCGTGGTGCCGGCCGTTCGGGCACGGGGCGCCGGATGGACGTCGAGGACTTGCTCGGCGGCTTCGCCGGCGGCGGTCGACGCGGGATGCGCGGCCAGGACGTCCAGGCCAACGTGACGATCACGCTCGAAGAGGCGTACAGCGGTGTCCGCAAGGGCTTCGAGTTCGAGATCGAGGAGCCGTGCCCGACCTGTCACGGGTCCGGCAACGTGGGCGGCAAGCCCTGCACGACCTGCCACGGCAGCGGCTGGCAGCGCGGACGGCGCGAGGTCGACGTGAAGATCCCGGCGGGCGTGCGCACGGGCCAGAAGGTGCGCGTGTCGGGCGAGGGCGCCGGCGGCGGCGACCTCTACCTGGCGGTGACGGTGGCTCCGCACCGCGACTTCGAGCGCCACGGCGACGACATCCACTTCGCGGTCCCGATCACCGCACCCGAGGCCGCCCTCGGCGTGAGCCTCGAGATTCCGACGCTGCGCGGCAAGGTGTCGATGAAGATCCCGCCGGCGACGTCGAGTGGGCGGACGTTCCGGCTGCCGGGCTACGGCATGCCGAAGCTGAAGGGCGGCGGTCACGGCAATCAGCTCGTGACCGTCCGCATCGCGATGCCGGCCGACCTGCGGCCGGAGGAGCGGGAGCTGTACGAAAAATTGAGAGCGCTCCGCAGCGACTCACCGCGCGGCGGCTACGCACAAGGGTAAAGCGATATGCGATTGGACAAGCTGACGATCAAGGCTCAGGAAGCGATCCAGGCCGCGCAGTCACTGGCGGACCAGCACGAGCACCAGGCGGTCGAGCCGGAGCACCTGCTCGCCGCGCTGCTCCAGCAGCGCGAGGGGGTGGTGGCGCCGATTCTCGCCAAGCTCGGCGCCCGCGCCGACGCCGTGCAGCACCAGGTCGAAGGCGAGCTGGCGCGCATGCCCAAGGTGCGCGGCGGCGGCGGCCAGTACCTCGGCGAGCGCCTGCGGGTCACCCTCGACCACGCCCAGCGCGAGGCCGAGCGTCTCAAGGACGAGTACGTCTCCACCGAGCATCTGCTGATCGCCATCGCACACGACCGTGACGGCGTCGCCGGCAAGGCGCTGGCGGCGGCTGGCGTCACGCCGGACGCGATCTACAAGGCGCTGGTCGACGTGCGCGGCACCCAGCGCGTGACCGACACCAACCCCGAGGACAAGTACCAGGCGCTGCAGCGGTACTCGCGCGACCTGACCGAGGCCGCCCGCAAGGGCAAGCTCGATCCCGTCATCGGCCGCGACGAGGAGATCCGGCGGGTGGTGCAGGTGCTGTCCCGGCGGACCAAGAACAACCCGGTGCTGATCGGGGAGCCCGGCGTGGGCAAGACGGCGATCGTCGAGGGCCTGGCCCAGCGCATCGTGGCCGGCGACGTGCCCGAGGGTCTCAAGGACAAGCGCCTGGTTGCGATCGACATCGGCGGCATGGTCGCCGGTTCGAAGTATCGCGGCGAGTTCGAGGACCGGCTGAAGGCCGTGCTCAAGGAGATCACCGAGTCCGAGGGCAAGATCATCTGCTTCATCGACGAGCTGCACACCCTGGTCGGCGCCGGCGCCGCCGAGGGCGCCGTCGACGCCGCCAACATGCTGAAGCCGGCGCTGGCGCGCGGCGAGCTACGCTGCGTGGGTGCCACGACGCTCGACGAGTACCGCAAGCACATCGAGAAGGATCCGGCGCTCGAGCGTCGCTTCCAGCCCGTCATGGTGCGCGAGCCCTCGGTCGAGGACGCCATCGCGATTCTCCGAGGCCTCAAGGACAAGTACGAGGTCCACCACAAGGTGAAGATCAAGGACTCGGCGCTGGTGGCGGCGGCCGTGCTCTCGCACCGCTACATCGGCGACCGCTTCCTGCCCGACAAGGCGATCGACCTGGTGGACGAGGCCGCGGCGCGCATCCGCATGCAGATCGACTCGATGCCGCAGGCGATCGACGAGATCGAGCGGCGCGTCATGCAGCTGCAGATCGAGCGTGTGTCGGTCGCGCGCGATCAGGACGATCCCGTCGCCCGCGAGCGTCTCGGCAAGATCGACGCCGAGCTGGCCGACCTCAAGGAGCGCTCGGCCGTGCTGAAGGCACAGTGGCAGGCCGAGAAGGGCGGCATCACGAAGATCGGCAAGGTGAAGGAAGAGCTCGAGGGCGCCCGCCAGGCGATGGCCGAGGCGGAGCGCAAGGGGGATCTCAACCGAGCGGCCGAGCTGCGCTTCGGCGTGATCCCGGGGCTGGAGAAGCAGCAGGTCGAGCTCGAGAAGGGCCTCGCCGACCAGCACCAGCGCGGTCGCATGCTGCGCGAGGAGGTCGACGAGGAGGACATCGCCCTCACGGTCGCCAAGTGGACCGGCATCCCGGTCACCCGGCTGCTCGAGGGAGAAGTCCAGAAGCTCGTCCGCATGGAGGAGCGCCTCAGCCAGCGCGTCATCGGTCAGGACGAGGCGATCCGCGCGGTGTCGAACGCGGTGCGGCGCGGCCGGGCCGGGCTCAGCGATCCCAACCGACCGATCGGCTCGTTCCTGTTCCTGGGCCCCACCGGCGTGGGCAAGACGGAGCTGGCGCGGGCGCTCGCCGAGTTCATGTTCGACGACGAGCGCGCGATGATCCGCATCGACATGTCGGAGTACATGGAGAAGCACACGGTGTCGCGGCTCATCGGCGCCCCGCCCGGCTACGTCGGGTACGACGAGGGCGGGCAGCTCACCGAGGCCGTGCGGCGGCGGCCGTACTCGGTCGTGCTCTTCGACGAGATCGAGAAGGCGCACGCCGACGTCTTCAACGTGCTGCTCCAGCTGCTCGACGACGGCCGCCTGACCGATGGCCAGGGCCGGACGGTGGACTTCCGCAACGTCGTCGTGATCATGACGTCGAACATGGGCAGCCACCTGTTCCGCGAGTACGAGAGCCCGGACAAGATCCGCCCAGCGCTCATGCAGGAGCTGCGCAACACGCTGCGGCCGGAATTCCTGAACCGGATCGACGAGGTCGTGATCTTCCGGCCGCTGGGCCGTGAGGAGCTCACGCGGATCGTCGACATCCAGCTGGGCCTGCTGCGGCGGCGCCTGGAGGACCGGCGCATCCACCTCGAGGTCACCGAGGCGGCCAGGGCTCTGCTCGGACGCGAGGGCTACGACCCGACCTTCGGGGCCCGGCCGCTCAAGCGGACGATCCAGCGCCTGGTCCAGGATCCGCTGGCCCTCAAGCTGCTGGAACGCGAGTTCGTGGAGGGCGACACGGTGGCCGCGGACGTCGAGGGCGACCACATCGTCTTCCGCAAGGAAGTGACGGCGGAGGTGGTGGACTAGAACACCACCTCCACTGTTGCACCCGAGCCAATCGGCGACTCTCAGCGCCGATTGGCTCGGTGAATCGCCCGCCCGCCGTGCCACCATCTAAGGACCATGACGAGCCGTCGTATCCATCCCGCCTGGATCGTGCTCGGCGCCGTGACGATCTGCCTGCTCGCGTCGACGGGACTGCGAGCGACGTTCGCCGTCTACATCAAGCCGATCGAGGCCGAGATGGGCTGGTCGCGCGGCGCGCTGTCGATCGCGGCCGCCATCTCCCTGCTCCTGCTGGGCGCGAGCGGCCCGTTCGCCGGTCGGCTGGCGGACCGGTGGGGCCCGCGGCGGGTCATCGTGATCTCGCTGGCGCTGCTCGGCATCGGCGGCATCGGCATGGCGTTCGTGCACACCCTGGGGCAGCTCTACCTCGCCGCCGGCGTGGTCATGGCGGTCGGCGCCGGCGGCGCTGCGCTCAGCACGGGCTCCGCCGTCGTCGCCCGCTGGTTCCAGACCCATCGGGGCACGGCGATCGGCTTCGCCGCCGGCGGCATGTCCGCCGGCCAGCTGATCGTCATCCCGCTCGCCAGCTGGCTCGTGATCGGCCAGGGCTGGCGCGCCAGCGCGATGTGGCTCGGGCTCGGCCTGCTCGTGGTGGTACTGCCGCTCGCGGCCTGGCTCGTGCGGAACACGCCCGAGGAGCGCGGCTTGCGGCCGTACGGCGCGGTCGGGGTGGCGTTGACGGCGGCGCAGGCCAGGGCGGAGCAGCAGGCCGGACGTGTGTCGGTCAGCGAGGCCGCGCAGACGCTGCCATTCTGGCTGCTCATGGGAACGTTCTTCGTGTGCGGCTACACGAGCGTGGGCATGATCGGCACCCACTTCATCCCGCACGCGCTCGAGCACAACTTCACGGCCATGCAGGCCTCGGCGGCGCTCGGCGTGATGGGCGCGATGAACATCGTGGGCACGGTCGGCTCGGGCTGGCTCTGTGACCGCGTCGGGCGGCGCGTGCCGCTGGCGATCTTCTATTTCGTCCGCGGCCTCTCGCTCATCTTCCTGCTCTACGTCTGGAACGTGCCCTCGCTGCACTTCTGGGCCGCGCTGTTCGGCCTGAACTACATCTCCACGGTCCCGCCGACCACCACGCTCACCGCCAACATCTACGGGCGCTTCTCGGTGGGCGAGCTGAGCGGCTGGATCTTCTTTGCGCACCAGGTGGGCGCCGCCATCGCCGCCGCGCTGGCCGGCCTGATCTACGAGTGGACGGGCTCCTACGGCCCGGCCTTCATGTCCGCCGCGCTGATGGGCTTCCTGGCCGCCGGCATGTCGCTGATGATCCGCGAGGAGCCGATCACCGCGCGCCCCCTGCAGCCGGCCGCCGCGACGACCTAGCCCTAGCGAGCGACCGAGAGCGATCCACGCCGTGGGTCGGCGCCGCCCCAGCGCGTCCCCTCGGGCCCGACCTTGACGGCGCAGACCGAGCCGGCACGCCACTCCCAGTCCGGCCACTCGCTCATGTCGTGGCCCAGGCCGGCCAGCGCGTCGCGCGTGTCCCTCGAGAGGCGGCGCTCGGCCTCGAGCTTGCCCGGCGAGTACGCGTGCGGCCAGAACGAGTCGGGGAACGAGCGCGAGGCGACGCGCGGAGCCTCGATCGCCTCCTGCAGCGGCATGCCGAACACCGTCACGTTCAGCAGGACCTGAAGCATCGCCTGCTGCTGGACGTCGCCGCCCGGCGTGCCGAACGGCATCAGGGCCTTGCCGTCCTGCAGCGCCATGGCCGGGGCCGGCGTGAGCCGCGGCCGCTTGCCGGGCGCCACCACGCTGGCGTGCGTGGGATCGAGCCAGCCCTGCGAGCCGCGCGGCGAGACGACACACCCCACGCCCGACACGACCGGCGAATCGACGTTGGGATCGCTCGGCGTCGCCGAGAACGCGTTGCCCTCGGCGTCGACGACCGCCACGTAGCTGGTGTCGAGCGCGTCCGACGAGCCGCCCGCCACCGGCAGCAGCTCTCGCCGCGGAGCGGCATCGCCGGCCGGCGGCATCTCCTTCCACGCCCGCTCGCCCACCAGCGCTCGCCGCTCGGCGGCGAAGGCCCGGGACAGCAGACGCTCGGCCGGCACGTTCACGAACTTGGGATCGCCGTAGTAGGCGTCGCGATCGGCGAAGGCCAGCTTGATCGTCTCGATCAGGCGATGCAGGTACGCGGGCGAGTTGTGACCGAGCGCCTTCAGATCGAGCCCATCGAGCATGTTGAGGATCTGCAGCAGCACCGGGCCCTGACACCAGAACCCACACGCGGCGACCTCCAGCCCTCCGAACCGCGTGCGCAGCGCCGGTGCCACCTCGACGCTGAAGTCGGCCAGGTCGGCCAGCGCGAGGGGGCCCTCGTTGGCGCGATGGAACTCGGCGATGCGCTTGGCCGTCTCGCCGCGGTAGAACTCGTCGCGCGCCGCCCGCACGCCGGCCTCACGGCTGCCGCCGGCGCGCTGCTCGGCGGCGACCATGCGCCCGAGCGTATCGGCCAGCTCGCGCAGCACGAGCACCTCGCCCATCCGGTAGGCACGGCCGTCGCGCAGGTAGAGCGCGGTCGAGCTGGGCCACCGCCGATACTTGTCGGCGTTCGCGCCCATCTGGTAAGCGGAGAACGCCGACACCGCGAAGCCGCGCCCGGCATGCTCCAGGGCCGGCGCGATGGCGTCCGCGAACGACATCGTCCCCCAGCGCTCCAGCGCGGTGCACCACGCATCGGGAGCGGCGGGCACCACGGTCCGCGGCAGCCCGGGAGGGATCTGACCGCCGTGACGGGTCATGAAGTACTCGCGCGACGACGCGCGTGGGTACGGTCCGACTCCGGAGACCTGGAACGTCTCTCCGGTGCGCCCGAGGTGCACCAGGATCGGCGCCACACCAGCCACGCTCACCATGTCAGGATGGACGACGCCCAGCGTGAAGCCCGCGGCGACGCCGGCGTCGACGGCATTGCCGCCGGCCGAGAGCATGCGAGCGCCGGCTTCCGCGGCGAGCGAATGACCGGCGGCGACGGCCCAGCGGGTGCCGATGGTCTGCACGGTCGAGGTCGGCCGGTGGACGGGCGCAGCTTGCTGGGAGGACGCGGAGTCGAGGCTCATGGCAGCACCACCTGAAGGCGCAGCGTAATCATAATTGCGCCATCATACCTTGAAAGGCTAACCTTCGCTTATGGTTGCGCCACTGATCGGGATTACAACGTCGGTCACCGTCGACAAGATTCCGGAGCGCGCGTACGTCAACGGCACCTACATCAGGGCCGTGCAGGCGGCCGGCGGCATTCCCCTGCTGCTCACGCCGCACTTCACTCCCGACGTTCAGGCCGCGCTCTGGCAGCGGCTGGACGGACTGATCCTCACCGGCGGCGGCGACATCGAGCCCGCCCGCTTCGGTGAGGCGCGGCACCCGGCCGTCGATGAGGTCTCGCCGGCACGCGACGATCTGGAGCTCGGGCTCACCCGCCGCGCCGTGGCCGACGACGTGCCGCTCTTCGCCATCTGCCGCGGCATCCAGGTCCTCAACGTCGCCCTCGGCGGCACGCTGGTCCAGGATCTTCCGAGCGAGTGGCCGAACGCGCTCACCCACAGCCAGAAGGCGCCGCGCCACGAGGCGACGCACGCCGTGAAGGTGATGGGGGAGGGAACGCGCCTGGGTCGGGTGATGGGCGCGCTGGAGGTGGAGGTCAACAGCATGCACCACCAGGCGATCAAGCGGCTCGGCGACGGGCTGCGCGAGGTCGCGTGGGCGCCCGACGGGGTGATCGAGGGCGTGGAAATTCCGGGCGACGAGCGCTTCGTCCTCGGCGTGCAGTGGCACCCCGAGGAGCTGGTGGGGCACGATCAGGCGGCGCGCAACCTCTTCGCCGCCGTCGTCGACGCCGCGCGCCGTCGCTCTCACCGCTGAGATTCGCCCGGGAGAAACGCCCGGGCCCCGGGACGTTCTCCCCTGCGCGTCGCGATTCACTCTCCTACAACGCTCACGGCATCACGCACTTGAGCGTGAGCCGGCCGTGGCGAGCGCGTTGCTCTGCGCTCAGGCGCCATGCGGCTTCGATATCCTCTCGTCCTCGTCAGCGTCGTGCTGCTCCTCGCCACGCCGGGCCTGGCCGACGTCGTCCGCGTGCTGACCCCACCCGCCCACCGCGACGCCGTGGACGAAGTCGTCACCGTCATGCGCGACCTCGGCCTCGTCCTGCCGGCCGGGGTACAGGTCTACGTCTATGACACGCGCGCCGCGTTCCGTCGCGGCCTCATCGACGAGGCGTACGTCGCCACCGATCGCGTGGAGGAGATCGCGTCCTTCGCGGCGGGGCTCGCCCGGCCCGGGCGCGTGCTGCTGCACTCCAAGGCCGCGCGTGGCCGGCGCGAGTGGCGCCGCCTGATCGCCCACGAGCTGACCCACGTCGCGCAGTTCGCCCTCGCCGGCGGTGACGGGCGGGCCGACCAGTGGCTGGCCGAGGGCGTGGCCGAGCGCGTGGCCTTCGAGGTGCTGGAGCGCCTGGGGCTCGACACGCTGGCCGAACGCCGGGCCCGCGCGCTCACCGGGGCGCGCCAGCATCCGGGCTTCGCGGCCGGCCGCCTCGACCTCGCCGCGCTCGGCTCGCCGCGTGAGTTCACGCTGCGCCATCAGCGCGACGGCTCCCTGGAGACCTATCAGCTCTCGTTCCTGATGGCGGACTACCTGGTGGAGCGCCACGGCCTGGACGGGGTGCTGGGTTACTTCCGCCGCTGCCAGCGACTCGACCGCGATCGAGCCTTCACCGCCGCCTTCGGCCGGACGATCACGGAGTTCGAGGGCGAGGTGCTGCGCTACCTGCGCAGCCTCGACTGACCTAGATCAGCTCCCAGCGCGAGGGCCCGTCGGGCACGGGGTGCTCGCGCACGCGGTGCTCGCGGGCCAGCTTCTTGAGGTGGGAGGCGACCGACTGGCCGGCCATCGCGTGGAGATTCTTCGGCACCGCGGCGTAGATCCGCTCGACCATCGCCGGGATCGTCTGCGGCCCGTCGCCCAGCACCTCTAGGATCTGCCGCTCGCGCAGGAGGCGGTGCTCGATGTACTCGGCGATGAGCGCGGGACCGTCCTCGACCACGGGGCCGTGGGCGGGATAGATCCGGCGCACGCCGAGGCTCTGCAGCCGCTTGAGCGAGTTCAGGTAGTCGAGGAGGTCGCCGTCCTCGGCCGGGATCACCGTCGTGGAGCCGGCGAGCACGACGTCGCCGGTGAAGACCGCGTTCTCCTCCGGCAGGTAGTAGCAGAGATGATCGGAGGCGTGGCCGGGCGTGTGGATGGCGACGAGCGTCGCTCCGTCGCCTTCGATCGTCTGGCCGTCGCGCAGCGTCTCGACACCCTCGGGCAGCTCGGCGTCGCGATGGATCAGCTTGCCGACGTGCAGGCCGCGGAACCGCTCGCGCAGGTGGGCGACGCCGCCCAGGTGGTCGCGGTGGCGGTGCGTGAGGACCACGCGCGACGGCTGCCTCCAGCCGCGCTCGTCGAGATAGCTCTGCAGGCCGGTCATGTACTCCGGCACGCCGGCGCCGGTGTCGAGCAGAATGGGATCGCGCCGGCCGATCAGGTACGTGTTCGTTCCGGGGCCGGTCATCATCCCGGGATTGAGACCCAGCACCCGCCCGACCAGCGGACTCACCGTCGCCGTCTTCGGAAAGTTCGGATCGATCCAGCTCATGCGGTGATCATACCCCGAGGTAGCGATGCTGGACGTCGGCCCGCGCCCGGAGCTCGGCCGAGGTGCCGTCCCACACCACGCGTCCCCGCTCGAGCACATAGTGATGGTCGGCCAGCCGCGTCAGCGCCTCGACGTGCTTGTCGATCAGCAGGATCGACAGCCCGCCCGTCTTGAGGCGCTCCAGGCAGCGCCAGATCTCGACGCGGATCAGCGGCGCCAGCCCCTCGGTCGCCTCGTCGAGGATCAGCAGCCGGGGATTCGTCATCAGCGCGCGGCCGATGGCCAGCATCTGCTGCTCGCCCCCCGAGAGGGTCGCGCCCATGCTCCGCGCACGCGCCGCCAGCGCCGGCAGCAGCTCGAACACCCGCTCGATGGTCCACGGCTCGGGCGCGCGGCGGCGGTTGGCGGCGGTCGCCACGAGATTCTCGCGCACCGTGAGATTGGGAAACACCTGGCGCCCCTCGGGAACCAGGCCGAGCCCGGCCTGGGCCACGCGGTGGGGCGGCAGGCCGTGCAGCGGCCGCCCCTCGAAGTGCACGCGCCCGGCCCGCACCGGCACGATGCCCATCACCGCGCGCACGGTCGTCGTCTTGCCCATGCCGTTGCGGCCGAGCAGCGTCACCAGCTGGCCGGCCTCGACGCCGAGCGTGATGCCGAACAGCACCTGGCTCACGCCGTAGGCCGCCTCCAGCCCCTCCAGGCGCAGCATCAGGCCGGCACCTCTTCACCGAGGTAGGCGCGGCGGACCTCGGCGTTCGTCCGGATCGCGTCCGGGGCGCCGGAGGCGATCACGCGGCCGTAGACGAGCACGCTGATGCGATCGGCCAGGGCGAAGACCACGTCCATGTCGTGCTCGACCAGCACCATCGTGTGGCGGCCGCGCAGCGCGCGCAGCAGCTGCACCATGCGCTGCGACTCGTCCGGCCCCATGCCGGCCACCGGCTCGTCGAGTAACAGCAGGCGCGGACGCGTGGCCAGCGCCATCGCGATCTCGAGCTGGCGCTGCTCGCCGTGGGCGAGCGTGCCGGCGATGACGTCGGCGCGCGGCCCGAGCCCGACCTGGGCGAGGATGGCGCGGGCCGGCTCGCGCAGTGTGGCTTCGGCGCGGGCGGCGCGCCAGAACCGGAAGCTGTGGCCGGCGTGGGCCTGCACGGCCAGCGCCACGTTGTCGAGCGCGCTGAAATCGCGAAAGATGCTGGTGATCTGGAACGAGCGCGCGAGTCCCCGGTGTGAGCGCGCGGCGGCCGACAGCGTCGTCACCTCCGCGCCGGCGAATCTGATCGTGCCGGCGTCGGGCCGCAGCACACCGGAGAGCTGGCCGATCAGCGTCGTCTTGCCGGCGCCGTTGGGGCCGATGACCGCCAGCGTCTCGCCCTCGGCCACGTCGAGGTCGACGCCGTCGGTGGCGACCAGGCCGCCGAAGCGCTTGCGGAGCCCGCGCACGCTGAGCAGCGGCTCAGCCATCGCGCCCCCCGCCCGGCAGCAGGCCGTAGAGTCCGCGCCGGGCGTAGAGCACGACGAGCACCAGCAGCGGGCCCAGGACGATCTGCCAGTGCACCGTCCACGCCGACAGGATGTCCTCCAGCAGCAGGAAGGCGACGGCGCCCAGCACCGGACCGAAGAGCGTGCCCATGCCGCCCAGGATCACCATCACCATGATGTCGCCCGAGCGCGTCCAGTGCATGTAGCTCGGCGTCAGGTACTCGGTGTGGTTGGCCAGCAGCGCGCCGGCCAGCCCGCACACGGCGCCGGCGATCGCGAAGGCGGCCAGCTTGTAGCGGAACGTCGTGAACCCGATGGCCTGCATGCGCGGCTCGTTGGAGCGCGCGGCGCGGATCACCGTGCCGAAGCGCGCGTGGATCAGCCGGTGGCCGAGCCAGAGCAGCGCGACGAGCAGCCCCAGCACGACGTAATAGAAGACGTCGGGGTTGGCGAGGTCGACGACGGGGCCGAACTGGCTGCGCCGCGCCAGCCGCATGCCGTCGTCGGCGCCCCAGGCATTGATCGAGATGCCGAGGTAGTAGAGCATCTGCGCGAACGCCAGCGTGATCATGATGAACGACACGCCGCTGGTGCGCAGCGACACCGCGCCGATCACCAGCGCCGCCAGCCCCGAGAGCGCCACCGCCAGCGTCCACTGCACGAGGCCGCTGTGGATCCCGTAGAAGGCGGGAATGGCCACGGCGTAGGCACCGATGCCGAGGTAGGCGGCGTGGCCGAAGCTCACCATGCCGCCGAAGCCCAGGATGAGATCGAGGCTCACCGCGGCGATGGCGAAGATCATGATGCGACGGAACAGGTCCACGTAGAACGGCTGGTGCGCGAGCGCGGCGATGACCGGCACCAGGGCGAGGATCGCGAGGCCGGCGACGAGGGTCAGCGCGCGGGCCCGCGAGTCCATCAGCCGCGGGCGGCCGGGAACAACCCCTGGGGTCGGAAGTACAGCACGGCCGCCATGAGGAGATAGATCAGCATCGAGGCGAGCGCGGGCCCGGCGTTGTCGGCGGCCGAGGGGCCGAGGACCGTGCTCAGCATCGGCTTGAGGAACGCGCGGCCCAGCGTGTCGACCATGCCCACGACCACCGCGCCCACCAGCGCGCCGCGGATGGAGCCGATGCCGCCGATGACGATGACCACGAAGACCTGGATCAGGATCTCCTCGCCCATGCCGGGCAGCACCGTGTAGATCGGCCCCGCCATGAGGCCGCCGAGACCGGCCAGCGCGGCGCCGAAGCCGAAGACGACCGTGTAGAGCAGCCGGATGTTCACGCCGAGCGCGGCCACCATCGTGCGGTTGCTGGCGCCGGCGCGGATCAGCATGCCGAGCCGCGTGTGGCTCACCACGACGTAGAGCAGCACGGCGATCGCCAGCCCCACCAGGATGATGACGGCGCGGTAGGCCGGATAGCGGAGGCCGGGCAGGATCTGGATGTGACCGGCCAGCGCCGGCGGCACCGTGGTGAACAGCGCCGCCCGCCCCCAGACGATGGCGACGGCCTCGTTGAAGAACAGGATGAGCCCGAACGTCGCCAGCACCTGGTCGAGGTGGTCACGCTCGTACAGGGAGCGCAGCGCGATGACCTCCACCAGCATGCCGACGAGCAGGGTGGCGGGCAGTGCGAAGACGACGGCCGCCACGAAGGAGCCGGTCCAGCCGAGCGCCGCCGTGGCCAGGTAGGCCCCGACCATGTAGAGGGAGCCGTGGGCCAGGTTGACGAGGTTCATGATGCCGAAGACGAGCGTGAGGCCGGCGGCCATCAGGAACAGCATCACGCCGAACTGCAGGCCGTTGAGACACTGCTCGACGACGAGCAACGGGCTCATCGGGGTCCCGGCAAACGAAAGGGGCGCGGGTTGACCCGCGCCCCGGCGTCGATCACGCTCGCCCGCGCTACCACTTCATCGGGCACTCGTGGTAGTAGGCGTCCTTGTGGTTCTCGAAGACCGTCTTCTGGATCTGCATCTCGACCTCGTTGCCGCTCTTGACGGCCTTCAGCAGGTAGAAGTTCTCGATCGGGTGATGGTTCACGTTGTACGTGAACTTGCCGCGCGTCGAGCGGAAGTCGGCCTTGCGCATGGCGGCGACCATGCCGCTGCGGTTCGAGAGGTCGCCCTTCACGCCCCGCACCGCGGAGTCGATGAGCAGGATGCCGTCGTAGCTCTGGGCCCCGTAGTAGGACGGCGTGTAGCCGAACTTCTTCTTGAAGTCGGCGACGTACTTCTGGCTCGCCTCGTTCTTGAGGTCGGGGCTCCAGTAGCGCGCCTCGAAGTTGCCGAGGGCGGCGTCGCCGACGGCCGGCAGCGTGGTCTCGTCGACCGTGTACACCGAATACAGCGGGGTCGTCTCGCGCAGCCCGGCCTGGACGTACTGCTTGAGGAACTGGATGCCCATGTCGCCCGGGTAGAACACGAACACGGCCTTGGGGTTCTTGGCCCGCAGCTGGGTGATCTCCGCCTGGTAGTCCTGCTGGCCCAGCTTGGTGTAGACCTCGTCGACGATGCGGCCTTTGAAGTACCGCTTGAAGCCGTTGATCATGTCCTTGCCGGCCGCGTAGTTCGGCGCCATGGCGTAGACGTCGTTGAGGCCCTGGTCCTGCATGTACTTGCCCATGGCCTCGGGCGTCTCGTCGTTCTGCCACGAGGTGGTGAAGTACAGCTCGTGGCACATCTTCCCGGCCAGCTCGTGCGGCCCGGCGTTGGTGCCGACCATGATGGTGCCGGCGCCGGTCACCGTGGGGGCCACCGCCAGCATGACGTTCGACCAGATGATGCCGCTGACGAAGTTCACCTTGTGCTTCTTGAGCATCTCGTCGGCGAGCTGCTTGCCGACGTCGGGCTTGCGCTGGTCGTCGCCGTAGATGACCTCGACGTCCAGCCCGCCCATCTTGCGGCCGAGGTGATCGAGCGCCAGCTCGACCGAATCCTTCATGTGCTTGCCGATGATGCCGGCCGGGCCGGACAGCGAGGTGATGAAGCCGATCTTCACCGGCTCCGCCGCGCGGGCCTGCACGACCAGCAGCGCAGCGACGAGGGCGAGGACGACGGCGGCTTTGAGTGTGCGCACGGGAGGCCTCCTTGGTATTGGGCGCCGGGATTCTAGCACTCTAACGGGGGATCCAGGCGATCGCGTCGATCTCGACGTTGACGCCGGCGCGCGGGGCCGCGGCCTCCACCGTCGTGCGGGCCGGCTGCACACCCTTGAAGTAGTCGCGGAACACGCGGTTGAAGACGTCGAAGTCCTTCATGTCGCGCAGGAACACGCCCACCTTGACGACGTGCTCGAGCGAGGTGCCGGCCGCCTCGAGCACCTTCCGGACGTTCTCGAGCGTGACGCGCGTCTGCTCGGCCAGGTCGGTCGAGACGACCTGCTTGGTCACGGGGTCGAGCGGACCCTGACCGGAGACGAAGACGAAGTCACCGGCCTTCACGCCCTGGGCGATCGGCGACGGCATGTCGCCCGAGAAGCCGGTGGTGGGAGCGGCCTTGGTGTAGACGACCTCGGGTTTCACGTGACGGCCTCCTGTGGTGTCAGCGTCGCACGCCCTCGAAGATCACCCGGCCGCTGCGCAGCGTGTACCGCACCCGCGCCAGGGCCCGGATGTCACGCTCGGGCTCCCCCTCGACCACCGCGATGTCGGCGTCGAAGCCGGCGGCCAGCCGCCCGTTCCGCGCGGCCAGGCCGAAGCGCTGGGCCGGGGTCGTCGTCAGGGTGGCGAGGATCTGCGCATACGAGAGCCCCGCGCGCTGCAGGTACACGTACTCGTCGGTCGGATCGTAGTCGGTCATGTAGCCCACGTCGGTGCCGAACAAGATGTGGCCGCCGAGGTCGGCGAAGGCCCGGACCTGGGCTTCGCCGGCGCCGAGCACACGCTGGATGATCTCCGGCGGCAGCCCCAGCTTGCCGAGCTCGTACGGCCAGAGCTTCAGCGTGGGGATCAACGCCATGCCGCGCTCGCGCATACGGCCCGGGAGCGAGCGGTCCCACGGCCCGTCGATCTCCGACGGGAACGTGTGGGCCAGGATGTCGACGCCGCCGTCGACCGCCGCCCGGGCGCCGGCGCTGTTGGAGGGATGGGCGACGACCGGCTTGCCCCTGCGATGCGCGGCGTCCACCGCCGCCCGCACGATCTCGACCGGCATGATCACGATCCGGTTGCGCTCGGCGTAGGAGCCCGTGAACAGCTTCACGGCATCGGTGCCGAGCGCGATCATCGTCGAGACCATGGGGTCGGCGTCCTGGGCACGGGCCAGCTCGGGCAAGCGCGTGGGGAGCAGGTAGTACGGGCTCCCGCCGGCGGGCGCGAAGCCGCCGCCCGCCGTCAGGATCGCCGGGCCGGGGACCTCGCCGCTCTCGATACGCTGACGGAGCGCGAGCGTGTCCGACGGATACGAGCCCGTGTCCAGCACGCCGACGATGCCGTACGACGTGAGCATCGCGCGCAGCGCCGCCGCCAGCCGGTCGGCGGGCGCCGAGGCGGCGCCGCTCCAGACCGGCTGGGTGAAGTGCACGTGGCTGTTCCAGAACCCGGCGCTGACCGTGGCGCCGGCGCAGTCGAGCACGAGGGCGCCGGACGGCACGCTGACCTCGCCCCGGGGTCCGACGGCCGCGATGACGCCGCGCTCGACGACGACGACGCCGTTGGGGATGGCGGCCGCGCCGGGTTCCGTCTGCACGCGCCCGCCCACCAGCGCGAGCACGGACTGGGCCGGCCCCTCGCTGCGAACCCTGGCGCCCTCGTCCCCGATGCACCCGGCGGCGAGCATGGCGAGCGCGAGCGCGATCCCGGCTCGCAGCCTCACGCCGGATCCCCCCGAAGCCGCCGGACGACGTCCTCGGGAATCGGCATGGCCTGCAGCCGCTCCTCCGCTGAGAGCGGGCGCTTGACCCACGCGCGCACCTCGAAGCCGGTGGCGCACAGCCGGGCGCCGACGGCGATCTCGTACTCCATCCGGAAGGTCTTTCCCTTCACCCACGCCACCAACGCGCGGATCTCGAGCGTATCGCCGTAGCGGGCCGGCGAGGCGAAGCGCGAGCCGGATTCCACGATCGGCACGCCGACGATCCCGTGCTTGGGGAAGAGCTCGGGCCACGGCAGGCCGAGCGCGGCGAACAGCGCCTCGCAGCCGAGGTCGTACCACTCGAAGAAGCGCGGGTAGAAGACGATGCCGGCCGCGTCCACGTCGCCCCAGCGCACCGGCACCACCGTCGTGTGCCGGACCATCACCCGCGCTCCGCCCACTCGCGCAGGACGTAGCGCTGCAGCTTGCCGGTCACCGTCCGCGGCAGCTCGCTCACGACACGAATCTGGCGAGGGCGCTGGTGCGTCGGCAGCTTGGCCGCCGCGTGAGACGTCAGCGTCTGGAGCAGCGCGTCCGGGTCGCCCGCGGCGCGCGGCACCACGAACGCCACGGCCTTGAGCAGGCCGCCGTCGCCGACCGCGCCCACCACGCCGGCCTCGATCACCTCGGGATGCGCCAGCAGCACGGACTCCACGTCGCCGGGCGTCACCCACTGGCCCGCGACCTTGAAGCGCTCGTCGTCGCGGCCGTCGTGATAGTAGAATCCGTCGGCGTCGCGCGTGAGGACGTCGCCGGTACGGAACCACTCGCCGGTGAACGCGCGGCGCGAGAGGTCGAGTCGATTCCAGTAGGCGGGGCTCGACGACGGAGTGCGCACGTGGAGCAGGCCGGGCTCGCCGTCGGCCGCCGTCCGGCCTTCGGCGTCCAGCAGCCGCGCCTCGGTGCCGGGCACCAGCTGGCCGGCCGAGCCCGCCCGGCTCCGGCCCGGGCGATTGGCCAGCACCATGAAGATCGTCTCGGTGGCGCCGAGCCCGTCCAGCATTTCCACGCCGAAGCGCTTGCGCCAGGCGAAGTACAGCTCGGGTGGCAGTCGCTCGCCCGCCGAGACGCAGGCCCGCACCGAGCGGAAGGCGTCGGCCGGCAGGTCGGCGCGGAGCAGGCGCCCGTAGAAGGTCGGCACCGAGAAGAACAGTGTGGGCTCGAACGTCCGCAGCACGTGCAGCACGCCGGCGGGCTCCGGCCACGCGGGATCCAGGTACGTCGGAGCGCCGAGGTAGAACGGGATCAGCAGCGCGTTGCCGAGCGCGTAGGCGAAGAACAGCTTGGACGTGGCGAAGATCCGATCCCGCTCGGTCGCCTGCAGCACGTCGATGCCGTAGTGGCGACACGCGAGCAGGTTGCGGTGGATGTGCACCGCGGCCTTGGGGCCGCCGGTCGTCCCCGACGTGTAGAGCCAGAAGGCCATGTCGTCGCCGCTCACGGGCTCGGGCGCGCACTCGGCCGGGGCGGCAGCCAGCAGCGCCTGCAAGCTCGTGGCGTCACCGCCCGTGGCCACCACCGCCCGCAGGTGCGGCAGGTCGGCCAGCGCCGGCTGTAGCTCGGTCAGGAGCGTGGCGTCGGCGACCAGCACGCGGGCGCGACTGTCGCGCAGCATCGTGGCCCACTCGACGGCCTGCAGCCGCGTGTTCAGCGGCACGGCGACGGCGCCGATGCGGAGCGCGCCGAAGAACACGACCGCCCACTCGATGCCGTCGGGCAGGAGCAGGGCCACGCGCTGCTCCGGCTCCACCCCGAGACCGCGCAACGCGTTGCCCGCGCGGCTCACCCGCGCCAGCAGCTCGCGATAGGTGGCGGTCTCGGTCGGGGTGACGATGGCCGGGCGATCGCCGGCGCCGCCGCCGATGGTGTCGTCCAGGAACGCGCTGACGGCGTTAGCCACGGCTCATCGCCCGCACGCCGCCGGCGCCCACGCGACTAGGTCGCGCGCGACCATGCCGCGACGTTCCAGAAGTCGATGTCGTGCGGGTTGTGCTCGACGCCGCGGAGCCGGTTCGAGATGGCGGCGGCCTTGGCCCGCAACGCGATCGGCACGACGATGCCGCTCTGCACCACGAGGTCGTTCATCCGGATGAACAGGGCGGCACGCTTGACGGGATCGACCTCGGTCTCCGCCGCGCGGTAGAGCCGGTCGTACTCGTCGTTGCGCCAGCGCCACACGTTGAAGCGCTGCCAGTTGTTCTGCTTGGTGGCCACGTCCCCCGAGGTGAAGCAGCGCATCAGGCGCTCGGGGTCCGGCGCCCCCATGACGTAGGTGATGAGCTGCAGATCGGCGTAGAAGTGCGTGTAGGTGTCGGCGTTGGCGGGATCCGAGGAGAAGAAGGACGAGGCGGTCACCGCCTTCAGCTCCATCTCGATGCCCGCCTTGGCCGCCGCCTGCTTGATGACGGCCTGCATCTTCTGGGCGGGGGCGTTGATGGCGGTCTGGAACAGCATCTTGAGTCGCTTGCCGTCGCGCGCGCGGATGCCGTCGGCACCGCGCTTCCACCCGCCGGCATCGAGGAGCTGGTTCGCCTTGTCGATGCTGAACTCCCAGCGCGTGTTGCCCGAGCGAAAGCGCGCGGGGGCACTGATGAAGTTGGCGGTGACCTGGCCCAGGCGGCCGAGGATCTGCTCCTGGATGGCCGCGCGGTCCACGAGCAGGGCCAGCGCGCCGCGCACGGCGGGATCGGTCAGGAAGGGGTGCACCGACTTCACGCTGGCCCGCTCGCCGTCGACCTCGGTCCACGGATCGCTCTGATTGAGCTGCACGTGCGTGATGCGGCCGCCGAACGCGATGGCGACGCGGCCCTTGCCGCCGGTCTCCAGGCGCTGCAGCACGTCGTCCTCGACGCCCCCGACCTCGATCGCGTAGTCGTACTCGCCGGTCTGCAGCACGGCGCGGGCCGCCGACACCGCGTCGCCGCCCCCCTTCACCTCGAGCGCGTCGAAGAACGGCCGGCCGGCCACGTGGTAGGTGGGATTCAGCTCCGCCTTGAGCAGGTCGCCCGGCTTGAAGTCCACGATCCGGTAGGGGCCGGTGCCCACCGGCTTGAGGTTGGCCGGCGCCTCGCGCGCCCGGGCGCCCTTGTAGGGCTCGAAGACGTGCCGAGGAACGATGGCGCCGATCACGGCCCAGAAGGGCGTCGGCTGCGTGAAGACGACCTTGACCGTATGGGTGTCGATCGCCTCCAGTTGCTTGACGTTGCGGAAGATACCGACCTGCGGAGACCCGGTGGCGGGATCGGCCGCGTATTCCCAGTTGAAGACGACGTCCTGCGCGGTGAAGGGCTTGCCGTCGTGCCAGACGACGCCGCGCTTGAGCTTCCAGGTGACCGCCATGCCGTCACGGGCGACCCCACCGTTCTGCACGCTCGGGACTTCCTGAGCCAGCACCGGCACCATGTCGCCGTCGGGGTTGAAGGAGGCCAGCGGCTCGTAGAACAGCCCGGACGCGTTCCAGTCCTTGAGGCCGACGGCGAGGATCGGATTCAGCAGATTGGGCGCGTCCCATGCGAGCACCTTGAGCAGCCCGCCGCCGCCCCGCTTCGAGGGGGTCACGACCGCCGGCGCCTGGGCGTACGCGATGCCGGCGGCGGCCAGCATCTGGCCCGCGAGGGGCGCGGTGAGACCCAACCCGACCAGCCTGCGCACGAACGCGCGTCGGGACAGCCGCCCGCGGCTGACGTCGTCGAGCCATCCGCGAATCTCCAGCTCGGTCATCGTGTCACCTCGGGGCGTCGTGGCCAGCATCTCACCGCGGTGATTCTCGGTCAGCCATGGAGGCTGTGCAACCGGGCCGCCCGCTCCTGGCCACTGGCTGGATGTGGTACACCTTGGCCACCATGAGCTCCAACCAGCGGTGCGCCGGAAAGATCGTACTCGTGACGGGGGCCCAGCGCGGCATCGGGCGCGCCATTGCCGTCCGGTTCGCTGAGGCCGGCGCCGACGTGGCGATCAACTACCTCGATGACAAGGCGTCGGCGGAGTCCGCAGCGGCGCAGATCGCCGCCCTCGGCCGGCGGGCCACGACGATCGCCGCCGACATCTCGAAGCCCGAGGAGGCACGGCGTCTCGTGGCCGATGCCGAGCGTGCCCTCGGCCCGATCGACGTGCTCGTGAACAACGCCGGCATCTTCCCCCGCACCCCGTTCCTCGACCTCACCGAGGACACGTGGGACGCCGTGCTCGACACGAACTTGAAAGCGACGTTCGTCTGCGCCCAGGAGGCGGCCCGCCGTATGGTGGCGACAGGCCGGCCGGGGGCGATCATCAACCTCTCCTCCGGCGCGCCGTACCGCGGCTCGATGCGCGCCACCGCCTACATGGCGAGCAAGCTCGGTATCGTGGGGCTCACTCGCGGAATGGCGCGCGAGCTCGCCCCGCACGGCATCCGCGTCAACGCCGTCGCTCCCGGGATCACGAACACCGCGATGCCGCGACTGGGCAATACCGAGGAGGCGCTGACTGCGCTGGGCCGGAGCAACCCGACCGGCCGCCTCGCCGAGCCGGAGGACATCGCGGACGTCGTGGTCTTTCTTGCCACCGACGACGCCCGTCACGTCGTAGGCCAGTTGATCCACGTCAACGGCGGCGACTATCACGGGTAGCCGATCCCGGACGCCAGGCCGGAGGCGTCGGAAACCGGGGCCGGTGTCTGGCAAACTCCGTTGAGCCTATCCGAGACCACCTAGCAAATCTCGTGGGCCGGCAGAAGCGCGAGCGCTTGCAGTTCTGCGGCTTCAGCTCCGCGTAAGCTCGCCTCACCCCCCATCGCTGAAAAATCCCCTCGGCACCGATTCCGCGCCTGCTCGAAGGCGCCTGACGGTCGCTGCCTGGTCGCCTAGGCGGCCCAAGGACACGCAATCGGGCGGAAGTCACGCGCGAGGTCGTCGAGGCCAAGTCGAGGGGCGGTGTCGTGAGTAGGCAAACCTCCTATATCACGAGGTCGAAAAGGGGAGGGGTGCCGTAAGGGCGGAAGGCCCGCAAGAAACCGCCAGCCGGCCCTGTTGCCACGCGGGGCCGTCGGCGAGGCTGGCTGGTGGGTCCGCTGTGACCGCCGCTGCGTCGGCTGGTTCAGGTTGGTGAGGTCGACCGAGTGCCGTGAGCGACGAGCGTCTGTGGGAGAAGGTCGCGAACAGGAGGGATACCCATGACTCACACGTTGACGAAAGTGACGCTGCCACTCCTCGGGCTGTTGATCGCTACGCTCGCAGGCTGTGCCAGCTCGAAGAGCCCCAGCGCAAGCGTGGCGACCCCCGCCAATGTCAATGGCACGTGGACGGGAGGCACCGCGACGGGAGCGCGGACGATCACGATGATCCTGAAGCAGACAGGGACGACCGTGACGGGGAACCTCACGGGCGCCGGGACCGCGGACGGGCCGATCGAGGGCACGGTTGACGGCAACACCATACGACTGAGAGAGAGCAGTGGCTACGGATCGACTCCTATGCTGAACGTCAAGGGCGACCAGATCACCGGAACCCTGGGCGGGACCACGCTGAATCTTCGCCGCACCACCCCGTAGCGCGCTGCGTGAGGCCACGGGCTCGAGAAGGCACCCCCGAGCCCGTGGCATCGTGCCCTCGGCGGATTCGTGCGGATCATCGTGTCGCTCGACATCTCCCCAGAAGTGGCGCACGGCCAGCGAGTCCGCCGGCCGCCAGGCGATCCCCGCTCCGAGTCGAGGCCTTCGAAAATACCCGACCAGCAACAAGCGGAAGTAGCGGCCAGGGGCCGAGGCTGGGCCGGCCCATCACGGGGGGGTGGAATGGACGACATTGCTCCTCGACAAAGGGGTCGAAGCCCCGCGGGGTCGAGGATCTCATTCAGCCGATCGCGCGCGCCAGTGGCAATGGCCGTTCAGCAACTTTCACCACTGTCTGCTAGACCGCGGCCGCGTCGCCGACGTCGGACCCGGCGTCCCGCAACTCCAGGCCCAGGGTGTGAGAGAGCGCCCGAGCCTCGGCCACCCGGCGAGGCACGCGGGCCGCGCCGAAGGCACCGATCGCCTCGGCCAGGTGCGTCTGCGCGTCGTCCCTCTCCCCGCGAGCCGCCAGCGCGCGGGCCAGCTCCAGACGGGTCATCGCCGCCTCGAACGCCGCGCCGTTCAACTCGAACGCCTCCAGGGCCCGGCCCAGGTGGTCCTCGCCCGCATGCGCATCGCCGGTGGCCCGGGCGGCGCGGCCGGCGGCGCGCTCGGCCAGGCCGACGTTGAAGGGGCTGCCCTCGATCTGCGCCAGTTCGGTCGCCCGCCTCGCCAGCTCCAGGCCGTGGGCGGCATCGCCGGCGAGCACGTGAGCCTCGGCCAGGAACGCCAGTGACTCGACGTAGGTGTGGCGCACCGGGAAATGCTCGATCTGCTCGCACGCGCGCTCGAGGACGTCGATGGCGGCCCGGGCGTTGCCCTGGTCCAGGTGGGCGTAGCCGACCCAGCGGAGGGCCAGACTGGTGGGAATCGTACCCCGCGAGGCCGCGAGCGCGCGCTGGGCGCAGTCCATGGCGGCCCCACCATCCCCGCGCGCCGCGTGGACCCAGCTTTCCAGACCCTCGGCCATCGAGCGGAGCTTGCGGTCGCCGACGCTGTCGGCGAGTGTCACGCAGCGCTGCAGTTGCGCGAGGGCGCTCTCGAACTGCGCGGTGTAGATCCGGTTGAGGGCCAGGAGCCAGTGCACGGAGGCGAGCCGTCGCCACGTGGCAGGGTCGTCGAGGATCTCCACCGCCCGCTCGCAGTAGTCCATCGCCTCGCCGGACGCGCCGGCCGCCGTGCTGACCAGCGCCAGCGCGTTGAGGGCCCGCCCGACCTGCTCGCGGTCTCCGGTGCGCTCGCCGTCGCGCAGCGCCGCCGCGGCGGCAAGTCGGGCCTCGGCGTAGTCGCCCAGGTAGAAGCGGGTCATGGCCAGTCGGTAGTGATATTCGGCGGCCGGCGCGGGATCGGGGACGCGTCGCTGGCGGAGCGCGTTGGACCGCAGCACGTCGAGGCACTGATGGTGCCGGCCGGCGGCGGCCAGCACGAAGGCGCGGCGGAGCGCCACGTCCAGGTGCCGACGGTCCCGCGACGACGGCGGCAGTCGCTCCACGGCGGTCTCGGCCTGGGCCAGCGCGGCCAGGGCCGCGTCCATCGCGTAGCGTCGGGTTGCGATCTCGGCGAAGCGCCCCAGATAGAAGATGGCCGGCTCGAGCTCGCCGGCCCGCAGGAAATGGTGGCCGAGCTCGTCGGCGACCTCGTCGAGTCGCGGCGGGCTCGACGCTTCCAGGGCGCGGGCCACCGCCCGATGCAGCAGCACCCGTCGCGGCGCCAGCACGGCGTCGTAGGCGACCTGCCGGATGCGGTCGTGGCAGAAGACCAGCTCCTCGCCCGTGGCATCGAGCACCCGGCGTCGCACTAGCTCCTCGACGGCCTCGGCCGCTTCCGTGTCGCCGAGGCCGCTGGCGTCCAGCAGGAGCCGGAACGGGAAGGATCGGCCGACGACCGCCGCCGTGTCGACGGCCCGACGGGCCGCCTCGGAGAGCCGGGCCAGCCGTCGGGCGACCGCCTCCCGCACGCTGGCCGCGATGAGGGGGTGGCCCACCGCGCCGGGCAGCACCGTCTCGCTCAGCGCGCGCATGGTCTCGACGATGACGAAGGGGTTGCCCTCGCTGATCGCCCACAGATCGTCGCCGATGCGATCGACCAGATCGCCGTCGGCACCGCCCGGTGAGACCCGAGCCAGCGCGACGCTGTCCTCACGGTTGAGCGGTCCGATCGCGAGCTCGAGGAGTCGGCCTTCCCGGCGCAGCTCGTCGAGGGCCTCGGCGACGACCGGCGTGTCGACGGCGTCCTCCGG
>Ga0134124_10000923_pt1 | contig 23510 bp, 18 predicted proteins | sample KB304_FD_96880 | JGI IMG/M metagenome (GOLD analysis project Ga0134124, IMG submission 96880) | Terrestrial soil microbial communities without Nitrogen fertilizer from Kellogg Biological Station, Michigan, USA - KB3-0-4 | ecosystem: Environmental > Terrestrial > Soil > Unclassified ... | reverse complement strand
TCCAGGTCCGCTCGTTCTGCGATCCCACTTCCAATTCAGTCCAGTAAACTTGTCCGTGCTGGTCCACCACAATATCGCCGGCGCCGCTCTGCCAGTTTTCAGTAATCAGCCACGATTCGAAGGACGGATTCACAAACAGCGAAAGACCTTCAGCGCCGAATTCCAGACGCTGCCGCAAGCCGGCCCACTGAGCTGCCGTTTCCATTACCTGGACGTTGAATTCGCGCTCATTCACAACTACCACCTTTACACGCTGCTTGGCGTCCATTACTTTGGCGACGAGTCTCAAATGCCGAGATTTGAATGTCGTGAGGAGTGGAAGACGACGTGGGCAAACCGTCGTAAGTCAGCTTCAGCGGCTCGCCAACTTTCTTGTCGTTGAGGGAAACGCCGGTGACGTAATCAACGCCGGGCACCTTCGCCAATAGCTGGCTCACCTCGGAAGTAAAAACGGATCGACCAAACGGCCAGCCTTTACCTTTTTCTGGACCACCGGAAACCGGATCGAGAAAATCTTTGAGGGCGCGATTGATGTCATCGCGAACCTGAGTTTCAGACGCTCGCTTCTTCAGGAAGACGTTGCAACGCACCTTCACCTCGACATACTTCGGTCCCTGGACGTGCAGATTCGTAGTGACGAGGCGGCGACTCTCCAAATGCGTTTGGACAGTCTTCAGAAATCCTTCGCTGGGTTCGGGGGGAGACGCATTCGGAAACGCTTCTTTCGGCGGAGGCGCGGGAAGAACGAGAATCGTTATCTCACCGGCCAGCTTCAGTGTCGGCAGTTTGGGATTGAAGTTTGGCAACACATTCGCCCGCGCTACTCGCAAGCCCGGTGTGTTCAAGGTGAGCTGTTCGTAATCTTTCGCAGTGAGAGTGACTCTTTCTTTTTGAAACACTTCGCGCGCGCGCAGCTTCGTCTCTTCGAGCGGCTCCTTCTGCCGGCCGCCGACGCCGGGCGTAAGATTCTTACGTTCGGTGATTTGTGAGCCCTGGGGTAAATCGACGTTGAGCGCCCACGCATGACCCGCCGGCAGGTTGCCTTTCTCCAATTGCGAGTAACGATAAAAGCGCGCACGAATCGGTTCCTTGAGCTCCGGCGCTCGCCCATTCAAGCCATTGCCGAAGCGCACTGTTCCTTCATCCGGATTCAGCACGTAATGCCTGTCTTCAGGACCGGACTTAAGAAAACTCTCAACCCGTTCCCAGGTAACCCAAACTGCTTCGCCATTCACTCGCTCTCCCGGCGGGCTTGTTTGGATCTCCAGTCGATCTGAAACAAACAGGTCAGGAAAGACTCTCTGCAAAAGAAGCCTGTTGGATCTGCGCACAGACGATTTCGGTTTACAGCCACGGTCGCGGCTATCTTTTTCAGGCGCGCGAACGTTGCGGAACGCTTCAGCCTGAGAAAAGCTGTCGTCATTCAGAAGCTTATTGAAGGCCTGGGCCAACACGAATTTCGTCTCAGCCTCGAGTGGACGCTTTGCGTCAAACACTTTCGAATCAGTCTTCCGCAACTCTTCCGCGATGTGGGTCAGCGCTGCTTCGTGTGGTCCCCGCGGTTGTATCAGTCGACCCAGCAGATCATTCCAATCCAGTACCTCGCCGACCTGAATTGGCCCATCATCGACTTCGTCCGTCATCAACAACGGAAACTTCTTCAGCCGCACCACTTGATCTGCTCGACCAAGTCCTGCGCCGAGGTCCTCATTAACAATCGTTTCCACTTGCCTGGCGCTAATCGTGTTTGTCCGTATCGCGAGGATGCGCGGCGGTATCTCGTAGCTTCCGCCACTCAACACCGCACGAAGCCGTTTGGGGACCTTGTCAGGCGGCGCCGCAGGCGAGTTAAAGATCAACTCGCCGCTGCGCGACAGATTCAAAGTGCTGTCGTCAATTACATCGAGCTTTTCCCACTGCGTAGCGCTTGTGCGATACGACCAACTCAGTTTTGCGGAGGACTCAAAACCCGGAGCTGATTCTGCGAGAGGTGTGCTCGGCGGCAAGTCGTCTTCAAACAACGTAATCGCGAGCTTCCCCTGAGAACCGGTAAACCAGTTTTCAAATTCCAGCTCCAACGAATCGCCAATCTTCGGCGCTGGACCAAACGCGTCGTAGTGTCCGACCTCGTTCTGTTCCGCGTTCGTTTGCGTCCTCTCCTGGCCGTCAGCCTTCGTGATCACTTTCGTCAGCTTCGCCGGCGTCAGGTACACATCCCGATTAGTCACAAACGGCAGGCCCTCGTTTCCTATGGAAAACATCAACGTGTTGGCCGGAACCAAAATGTCTTTGCCCGAAAATTTGAGCGCGAAGGCGACTGTTACCTGCGCGGGTTGCGGGTCGAGTGGGGCGAGACCCATGAGGGAAAAGAAGCGCGCGTAACTCGCAGCCGGTGTTCGGTCGAGCCGGTACTGCTGGATCTCCGCGAGCCATGCGAAGAGATCGAGAAAAGTAATGCCTGGATCGTGAACGTTGTGATCGGTCCACTCGGGAGCATTGCTCGGAATCAGCGATCGCGCATCCTCGAAGATCTTCGCGAAGGACTTGTCATCGAGTTTTGGAAGTAGCAAACCCATCACCTGTTCTCCGTGACGACATCCATGCTGATTTTGTGAGTCCCACTGGCGACGAGAGCGTCGTCGTCCACGTCAACCTTGTCCTCAGAGCTGCTATCGCCAAACACCATGCGCAAGGTGGCGATGTGATCGACGTCGTCGATGTCTTCAAGCAACGCATACAAGTCTGACGCGGCGAGATCGCGACCAAAGTCCCATCCTTCATTCGCGGGGCCACCGGTAAGCGGATGGAGAAATGCGTCGAGTTTCTGTCTGACACTTTGTTCAGCGGAGGCGACTACATCGAAAGACTTAGCGACGACAGTTACTTCGACACTGACGGGCACGTACTTAGGTGGACCAACGAAGATGCGGTCCTGATGTACGAGAGTGACATCGGCCCGCTCGGCCAAAAAGTCCTGCACCGAGCGCCGCAACGCGAGCGTCGGCGTGGGCGTGGCGGCTTTAGAAGCGGGGACGATGAAAACGCTGGTCCATCCCAACTCTTGACGGCCACTCGCATTTCGATTCGGCAGGCAGAGGGCTTTGCGAACTTCGCGCGAAGCCTCGCGCGCCAGACGCTCAAAGTCTTCGGGGGTCACGGCGCGATCGCGATGGCTGATCTGCGCCGGTCCGATTTCGAGCATCTCTTCATTCGTCGCTGCTTCTGAGCCACCACCCGCGCCGACCGGATTGATGACCGAGTCAACGCCGCTAACTGCGGTCACGGCCGCCGTGATTTCGCCCGCCTGTACGTTTCCGGCTACGCCGCCTCCGGTTTGATAAGCAAAGGCCTGGATCGAATCGCCTCCCGGAAGAGGAATTCGCCCGCGCACTCCATCGCCGAACTCGATCTCGCCGGTGTGTCGATCGAGACGGTAATGCCGGCTATCAGGTTTGGAATCGAAGAACTCGATGACCTCGGTCCACCTGATCCAGGTTTGCAGCACTTCACCGCGCTGGTCTCTAATGGCCCGCACCACATCGTCGCCCTGTTCTTTCACTAGCTGTTCGCGTTGGTTGTCTGTGAGAACTTCGAGCACTCGGACCTCTTCGCCGGGGAGTACCGGCGTCTGCTGAAATCGGAACTTCTGATTTTTGACTCCGGCGCTCGAGCCGAGGATTTCATTGCGCACTGTGCGGGCCTGAAACGCGGCGACGGTGTTGAGGAAAATGCCTTTGAATAACGGCGACTGTTTCCAATCACCCCTGGTCAGCGTCGCGCGCAGCCAATAGAGCGCTTTGCCAAACTCCTGGCTGTTTTGTAAACCGAGCGGAACAACCCAACTGACAAACTCCGGTCTGGTGAATGCTTTGGTCCTATCATCCGCCGACATCGATTTGAAGGTATTCTCACTTGCGAATGCCCAGGTCAGCTCGAGCTGATCGCGATCGTCGACTTCCAATTCTTTCGCTTCGACGTAAAGCCGAACCGGCCCGCCTGAAAATTCGCGATCGAAACCGAAGTAAACAGCCTTGCCCGTGTCTTCGAGTGGTAAGTAAGGTTTGAAATGTTTGTCAGCGGTATTATTGGCCGCTGTCTGGTCCAGGTAGCTCAGGTTATTGAACGTCAAACAAAACTCTGGCTGCTTCAGCTCGGTGAGTTTGTACTTGATCGTGAGACCGCTGCCTCCTTTTGTCGACTTCATGACTTTCGGTGGCCGGATCGGATCTTTTTCGCTCGTTACTTCGCCCGTCTTCTGATTAAACTTGAACTTCTCGCGTCCATAATCGCCGCCGACAATACGCGCCCGGATCCAGTAATTCTCCTGACCGGCGACTTCAGTTTTCTCGATATCCTCCGGAATGATGAAACTTATGTTTCCCTCAACCAGAAGGTTGTTAGTCGTGTCTTTAACCCGCAGCGCCAACCAGCCTCGCCCATTCCAGTACTCCCATGAGAGATCCGGACGCAGGTCTTCCTGGTCGGGATCGTTATGGACGAACCAGGCTTCGGGGATACTGCTTGCGGTTATGACGTAAGTGGACGTGTCGTCAGGAATCCCGGGGAGAGTGTCCGCGAGCACAACCCTCTTAGAGCCGGAAGAAAACCTGATGATCTTGCGACCTGCTCGATTTGCTCCCGGCCCGGAATCGATTCGTAAGAACTTATCGACGTGAGCAGGCGGAACTTTTACTTCTTTGAGTATTGCGCGTGAAGCAGATGATCCGGCAGCGGCTTGATTCTTGAGGTTATCGTCAATCCTTAATAGTTGATATTTACGACCTGTAGCCGGAATGGGATCCCATGGGTTATCCGGATCAGTCGAGACAGTGTCGCTATCACCATCCGGTTTCCTGGGTATCTCGCGAATCTGACCGTCAATGAACAGGTAGTCTCCGTCACGAACCTCATCACCATCACCTTCCTCTAATTCAACTGAGGTGTCGTCTGCGTCTACAACCTCTCCGTTCAAGACCTCGTTAAGTAAGTTGTATCTTGTCTCAGTCGTGGGACTTTCAGATAAGGGATCCTTCAGTACCAGAAGACGTCCATCGGACAAAGATTTGTCGATCTCACGGACGGCGCCGGTAGGCAAGCTGGATCCCGGACCAGTTACTACATGAATGTAATCGGATGGGTCTCGTTCGGACTCTTGAGGTACTACGAGGCTCTTTGGCCCAACTGCAATGCTACCGGAACCCAGGGTCTTACGACTTTCCCGGAATTCCAGGAGTGCATTTTTCCTGCTCGTCGAAAGCGTTGAAACAAACTCTCCGGTCAGCTTTGGATATGCGAGTACGAAAGGATCGCCATCGAGGTTGATCTCGCTGGAGGTCCCATGAGGAGTCCAAACGTTGTGATCTTCATCGATAGTGGACCACAGATCATTACTGCCCTTCGCCCTTACATAAATGCGCTTATCACCGGGGAAAGCGGAACCAAACGGATTGGAACCAACTCCTCCCTCCGGCGCTCCGAGAGATCTCTGGCGTCCTGGCACGGTGTCCATGACTACCAGCACGTCTTCTGTGTTCCTTACAAAAACTCGTAGTTGTTCAACTCCAGCTTCCGTGTAGACTCGAGCAAAGGGTCGTGCGTTTTTTGCGGCAACGTAGAGGGGGTTAGGTTTGCCTGCTGAAGTTGGCGTTAACACAATCCAGCCGCCGACTGAGAGCATATGGGTCTTTCCCTCAAAGTCCGTCACGACAACGGCCAGGGAAGATGGACCGACTGGCAGAGCAAACGGAGTAGAATCGATCTTTGGACTATCGGGAACCGGGTCCCAGAGTTTAGTGAGATCGGGCGTCGCGGGCGCCATAACCCGTCCATAAAGTCTGTTATCGGCGACGACAAACAGAAACCAAACCGTATCGAAGAGCATCGCGGCGGGACTGAACTGCAAGGTTCCGGGAGTTGATGCGAGGGGTTTCCAGGGGGAACCGTCCTCGGCCGAGGGCTCCGACAACATATGAATCCTGTTGTCATCACCCTTCGCGAAGACTCCAACCGTAGTCTCATCGGAAACTACTGCCGGCGTGGAGCCAGCAGTGATCCTTGTATCTTTTGGAGGCTTGTACTTGGTCGTTTGCGCAGCAGACGTCAACGTCGGATCTATCTCAAATTGAATTAGCTTACCGCCGGCGGCAGTCGCAAATACCTGTAACTTCGATTTCGCATAGACGGCCGCCGGTGAGGCCAGCAATTCCGAAGTGTCGAGCTCAAAATTCAGACTGATCTCCGCACCGGGTTTTGAAAATGCCTCTTCGCTTGCTAAGGAGAAACGATCAAATATCCGAGGCTCAGTCCCGAATGGGAAAAACTCGACGTCGGTGGTTAGTGGCGTGTCGTTATGGAAAGCCTGGTCGGGGGCAATGCCCTCTGCCGCTGAGCTTACTTTGAGCAATACCGATTCGACAGTTGGCAGCAAACGCGCCGGCGTCGCGGGTAATGGCCCATCCAGGCGCGCGCGTATCCAACGATTCTTTCGCCCGTCGATCTCCTTTTCCTTGATCTCGCCGGCTGGTTTGTTCAGCACCACGTTGCCGTTCCGGCTAAACCCTTCAGCGCCGTCCAGCTCAACTTCAAAGCGTCGCCATTCTTCTTCTTTCTGCGTTTCGGTGACGCCGAAGAACTCCCACACCACGCTCAGCGGTTCGAGATTGGCGGTCGTGCCGGCATGCTCTATTTTCAGCTCAATCTGTGCTTCGCTTTTGATCGCGAAGTAATCGGCATGGCCCAGATACAGCACGTGCTCCTGCCAGTTTCTCGCTTCGAATAATTCAAAGTCGGTGACTCGTTTGACCTCTGTGCCTTCCACGTAGTCGCGAGGTAGAGGATCGGTAACTGTGACGATTGAGCCCTGGGCGTCGAGGACCACTAAGTGATCGGTGTCGATCCGTAAGAAGTCGTCCTTCTTCACTTGATCGGGAGGATCGAGCTGGAGGAATTTCGAATCCTTTGCGGAGAAGGCCGTGATTCGCAACGGTGGCAGCTCATTCTCTACCTTTTCGAGCGTCAGAAACTTCGCGTGAGGTTTGTAAATGTGATCTTCCACCGGGTCGACGACAAACAGCTCCGTCAGTTTTGCGGGTATGGCCCAAAGCGGATCGATCGTTTCGAATGGCAACTCTTCCGGACGCTCTGCGTTAGGCGCGGCTGACACCTGGGTTTCTTTGGGAACGAGAAACGGAGCCTCGGTCCCGTTCGCAAGCTTGAAAGTAACTGGCACGCGGGCCGGCGTCTTCGGCAGCAACCTGATTCCCAACATGTCGAGGAACGCGAGGAAGTTTCGATCGGGCGCCCGATTCAACCGGCTGATCACGCCTTCCGCAATCGACGAAAAAATCGTCAACAGGGCGACGCCGGGATCGTCGTCGTCTTTCGCAGGCCACTCACGTGTGTAGTGCGGGGCCATCCGGCGCAACTGCCGCAACAGTTGCTCCGCCTTGCGAACGTCGATCTTTGGCAATGAGACGCGCCTGCTCATCCTGCTCCTTCAGTCAGATAAAAAGGAAAGACCAGATTGAACTGCGTGTTGGTATCGCGTATGCGACAGTCCATACTGATTTCCAACTTTCCTTTGTCTGCTTCCCTCGTCAGGATTTCGAGATCGATGATCTCGATCCTTGCTTCAAACTTCGTGATCGATTCGCGCACTCGGCTTTCAAACAAACCCAGCGTCGCGCGGTTCATCGGTGCAAACACGAGGTCGTGAATGCCGCAGCCGAAGTCCGGGCGCATCACGCGCTCGCCGGGCGCGGTCGCAAGAATGATCCGGATCGATTCCCTGATGTCTTGTTCATGCACTGACATAGCAATGCGGCCGCTAGTCGGATCCACGCCCACCGGAAACTTCCAACCCTGGCCGAGAAAAGCTTTTGACATCGCGAGTTCCTATCCGATTAATACCGTCGGTTCTCCAAGCAGAATCGGGTTTGGCGCACCTACCTCGACTATCTGATCTGTTTGCCGTGCAGCCGGCAGGCTATTGATCAAAACGGAGGTGCTTCCGACCGCGACGATCCCGCCGACGTGCGGTTTTCCCGGAGGATCGACCAGCGGGCAGGTGTGAAAATCCGAAGTTGCGCGCCACGCCGGTTTGCCTCCGATAAGAACATTCACACTGCCCGGTCCGGGCGCGAGTGGTGTCCCATGACTTGTCTGATCGCCGACTCTGGCTGCTGGCAAACCCATATGTTTCGTCCTCTCTGCGTAACCTCTGCGCTCTCTGCGTCTCTGCGGTTTCATTCACCGCGGAGACGCAGAGGACGCAGAGGTTACGCAGAGAAATCCTCCGCTAATTGATCCGCACCAGCGCGCCCTGGATACTCAGCGTGCCGGTGGCCTTGATGTTCATCGATGCTCCTGCCTCGATGTCGATCTGCTGCGATTTGATTTTCAAACTCAATCCACTCTCGATCGTCAGACTGTTTTGCTGCGACTTGATCACGATCTGATTGCCTGAGTTGTCTTTGATCACGATCTGCGCCGATCCGGCACTGTCGTCCATCAACAACACATGCCCGCCCTGCGTCTTGATCTCAAAACTCTCCGAGCCCTGCTTCTCAAAAAACTTGATCTGATGACCACAGCGCGAGCGGATCAGTTTCGTGTTGTTATCGCCGTCGGAGTTTTTCTCAGGCGGCTTGTCTTTTCCGTTCCAAAGGGATCCGAGCACATACGGATGCTCGATGTTGCCCTTGTCAAAACCCACGAGCACTTCATCGTCGACTTCCGGTATCCAGACAGTGCCGCGGTCGTTTCCAGCCGCCATCACCGCGATGCGAGCCCAAAAACTCTCCGGCGAATTTTCCCGCCACGGATACTTGACCTTCACACGACCCAGACCTTCCGGATCCTGATTGTTTGTCACCAGGCCAAGCGCGACGCCGAGGATCCTGCTGCCTTCCTGTTGATCTTCAGTTTTGAGCAGCTCTAAAAGACTCATATCGTTGTGTCCTTGATCTTGAACGTAGTGCGATAACCCGAGGTGTTGATCGTGTGCGTGGTCTGTTCGACGTAATAGGTCTTGCTGAACTCGCGTCCCAGCCCGAGCAGCTCGATGTTTTCGTGGGCCTTGAGCTCCGGCAATCCAATCGACTCGCCGGACCCCTGCACAAAGAGCTCGGAACGTTTTTTCAGGATTGCTTCGGCCCATTGATTCGCTTCCTGCTGCGAGAAAACAGGAACTCGGATTCTCAGCGGCGCTTCTTTATCACCACAGCACGTTTGCAACGCCTCCGCGCCACTGCGACGAGATCCATCGCGCCGTGGCTCCTTGCCTTTGCCGGCCCTGCCGACGATTTCCGCTTTGGTAGCAACGTTCCAGCCGCGCACTTCAACACTCGTGACCTGTTCGGAGATGTTGATCTCGGGAGTGAAACTCAGCAGGCCCTTGCCCCATTCGAGAGTCACCACCGGCTCGCCCTTTGGTCCTGTCTTCCGAACACTTGCCGGGCGCTGAAAGTAGAGAGTTTGATCGAACGTAAAGAGCTCGAATCCATTGCGTTCGGCGAGCTTCTCCAAAAACTGCTGATCGCTTTCAGTGCTCTTCTGTATGGTCGGATGCTTCACGCGCGTGTCTTCGACTTGCGCTTTCAGGCCATACTCCTCTGCAACCTCGGCCACGGCATCGCTGTCCTTCGTGTCAGCCCAGAAGCGCGATTCCTTGCCTTTGGTCATGCAATAACTCAAGTCGAATCCACCCACCGTGATTTGAGGCAGGCCTGATGCTGGAAAACTTGTCGACACCGAGGTCACAAACCCTTTCAGCATCAGCGGCAACTCCGGATTGTTTTTGGAGCCTTTGTAACCCATGCGAATCTCCACCGGACTGCCAAACGCAAATAGATCACTCAAGTGAGCAAACTCCCGCTTTTCCAAATCAAAAGTACTGTTGACCGTGAACGTGAAGTGGGCTGCTCCAGTTAAGGGATTGTCCACCTGGATCGAAGCAATCTCCATGAACAGCTTTTGCACCACGTCCGTGTTCTTCACCTTCAGCTCAAACGCCGGAACGTAAAGGTTGTTGTGTGTGTGCTCGAGCTCTATGAACGTCTGTGTCATAACAATGGCGGCAGCTCCAATTCCGTGCCGGGCGCGACGATTCTCGGGTTCTCGATCGAGTTCTGATCGGCAATGACTCGCCACAAATCCGGATCGCCGTATTCTTCATTCGCGAAGAACCAGAGCGATTCGCCTTCCTTCAACACTCTGCGCTTGGTCCGATCAGGAGAATTCAGCGGGATCTGTTCGAGCTGCTCTTTGACTGTTTTGTATTCCTTGAAAGTTACGTTGAGCGTGGCGCGAACAGGCGTGCCGTCATCAAGGAAGTAGGTAAACTTCTGAGTGACTCGCTCGATGATGCCGGCGAATTGGAATCCTTTCGGAGTTCCCATCGGAGGCCCCCAGATGAACTCGCACACAGGGGGCGCGTGCAACTCGGGGTCGATCTCCATCAGGTTGGCGATCTTCCTCGTATAGTTTCTGACGTCTTCCCTTTGCCTGACTGAACTATCATGACGAGATGATTTCGCGTAGGTGTCGAAATACAGCTCCATCGTGAGCGTGTCAGCGTTGCCCGTCACAAACTGCGTCACCGGAGTCGACAAGCCAGGCAGCGAGGTACTCTGAAAAGTGTTTCCCTTTTCGATTGAGTATTCCGCCGGATTGAAAAGCACTGGAATCGGAGCGTTGTTGCGCTTTCGCCGGGGACGGATGTAAGCAGTTTTGAGATTCTTGTGCGCCATAGTTATTAAAGCCCTCGCCGTTCTCTTTCAATCCTGAGCTCGCGTTCCAACTCCTGGCGGACTTGACTGGTCAACTGTGCGATCGATGGAAATTGCGGCGCGGGAGCTTTGCTTTCGTTTTGCGCAGGACGGAAGTCACGCAGCGCTGTGACTAACTGTTGAAATTGCGGTGACTCGCTTTTCGCATAAGTGAGATCTGGCGGCGCGCCAAAGTATTGGACCTGCCGCGCTATCGTTTCCGAGCTCGACGAGGATTTAGAGACGGCGAACTTCTGAATCACACTCGCGAAGGAGCGCTCTTGTAACGACTGCTTGAGTAAAAATTGGTTGTTGAGTTGTCTTTGAAATGATTGTCGTAAATGGGTTGCTTCATCGATGGTCCTGATGTTGACCCAGCTCCGGAATGAAAGCGCGGCGTTTATAAAGCTGCGAAAGATACTTTGGTTTATGCCGTTTCGAACACTGAACAATTGCTCGCGATGTTTCTGGTAGAAGTGATTTTTGTTAACGAAGATCTGCCCAAGCTGGCGCAAGGAGTTGGAAATCGTGATGAGTGTTGGGCGTTCGGTACTGTTTGAAAGCCGGGTTACTGAATGAGACTGTTGTATTGCAGCTAGTTGTTCAAAGAATCGTTCGGTCGCGTGCTGGCGCGCAAAAACCACAGGCGCTGTATGGTGAGTTAGATTGGAAGTTATCTCTGCGGCCCTCTGCGTATCTCTGTGGTCTCTGCGTTCAAACAGCTCTTTAACGCCGAGAACGCAGAGGTACGCAGAGAGCGGTAAAGATAGGTTCCAATTTACGTCATGCCCACGCGCTGCCGTCGAGAAAGATGCTGACTGAAAGTTGAACGTGTTGCTGGTGCGCGAGGAGTTCAGCAGACTGCGCACATCAAATGCCGGTCTTGATATCGATTGATGTGACGTACTTCGTGTGTGGCTTTCACGAAATAGATTAGTGATCGGAAAAGAATTGAAAGTCAGTTGAATAGCGGGTGCGAATAGAAACTGAGATTTCATCCCCCGTGATTGCGGCCAGCAGATCTGCCCAAAAGCATCTGCCGATCGCTGAAAGTTCAACAGAACGGGCTTGAACAATCCCGTTCCCGATCTCCAGCGGCTGCCGATCCAGTCATTGAACTCCGGCCTGATCAAGCCTCTGAACACACGAATGCCGACGCCCGGCCTGCCTATATTCTTGATGCTCGTGAAGTTCATCAGCTTTTCGTCAATCCGTGATGTGCAAGCTCAATGCTCTCGACCACGACCGTATTGCCCGTGGCGTTCAAATCAGTGCCGTTCCATTTCACCGGGTATGCGTCTCTAAAAACCCAGCGCCATTTCTCCTGTCCCTGCGCATCAAGCAACACAACTGAAACGGTCTTACGTTGAATGTCGCCGCCCACAATCTGCTGGTGCCAGTCCCAAAAATCCGTCGCGTCTGTGATCCCGCGTTTCAGCGTCAAGTTTGGATACCGCGTCTCCTTGGCCAGCTTGTGGACGTAATCGTTGACGCCGCCTTCGCGGTATTCGTCAACCTCCGTACGCACTTCCAACCCGGTCACTTCAGAGAACCCACCGACTCTCGTACCATTGATCTCCACCACGAATCGGAAGACCTTGTAAGGATCAACTGACCTCATTCCAACTCCTACATCTCGAAGATGTTCGGCGGCTCGTCGCTGACCTTGCGATTGATGCGCGAGATCTCTTCACACCAACGACGGCGCTCGCCGTGTTCTGCGTTCATCAACTCATCCTGCGACCAGTGAAAGTGATAGGCGATGAAGGCCATCTCCTCGTAAAGCTTCTCGAGGGGATAGCCGATCAAACTTCCCCCAGGTCGTCGTCTCCGGGCTCGAATTCCTCGTTGCAGCTCGGACAGGAAATCTTTCTCGCTGCCCTGCCGTTACCATTCGCATTGATCTTTTGGTAAAGCGACTGGAGATACGACACATCCGAGGCGTAGAGGTTTTCGATGATCCGGGGATTGACGTCCGGCAGGGCGCCAAGCTTTGTGATCACGCGTGAGAACAGGATGATCGTCAGGTAGGCCGGGTTTGACTGCACGCGCGGATCCTTCAACGGCAGAATCTCATCCGCCGCAGTCGCCAAACGCATCACGCCTTCCTGGTGCAGCATCCCGCTGTCGTCCATGTAGCCGCGCGGCAAGGTAAACTCGATTTCAGTTTGAAAAGGCATCGTTCACAACTCCTGCTTTTGATTTCTCTGTGCAACCTCTGTGTTCTCTGTGTCTCTGTGGTTAACTATGAACTCACCACGGAGACACAGAGAACACAGAGGTTGCACAGAGAAGAGCGATTTCACGAGACGCGCGTTACACCTTCGTTCGCAATCTCGAGCGTCTCGATTGACACGTCGTTTCCCTTGGCGTTGAGATCCATGGGATCGTATTTGCTGGGCCATGCCTCCACGATTTCCCAGCGCGCTTTGTCTGCACCGGCTTCGTCAACGACGACTATGGCGATGTTCTTTCGATCGATCGTTCCGTCTACGATCCGGCGATGCCAGTCGTATAGTTCTTTCGAGTCAGTTATTCCCCACTTCAGCGTGACGTTGCCAAACTTCGTGAGGCCGGTCAGCTTGCGCACGTGAGTCGGATCCGATCCCTCACGGTAGTCGATCGGATCGACGGTAATGTCGAAGCCGCTGCACTCGCTGAAACCAGCCTGCTGAATGCCGTTGATTTCCAAACGGAAGCGGAAATTTCTGAGCGGATCTTTCCTGGCCATGATTTTCTCCTCTTAGCTGTTTCAATCCTGGTTTAGACCTCAGCGATCTCCGAACCTCCCTGGAATTGGGTGAGACGAAAGATCACAAACTCCGCCGGCTTCACCACGGCAAGACCGATGATGCAAATCAACCGGCCATTGTCGATGTCAGCCTGCGTCATGGTTGTGCGATCCACCTTGACGAAGAATGCTTCCGCCGGCTTGAGGCCCATCAGTGCGCCACTGCGCCACTCGGTGATCAAAAACTGAGTTATCGTTTGATTCACCCGCGCCCAGAGTTTCTCGTCGTTGGGCTCAAACACGACAAACTGAGTTCCTTCATCGATTGACTCGCCGACATACAGGAAGTAGCGGCGGACGCTGATGTATTTCCAGAGTGTGTTAGTCGACGCCGTGCGTGCGCCCCAAACTCTGATTCCACGAGCGGGAAAGGCGCGGATGCAATTAACACCGCGAGGATTCAGAAAGTCCTGATTACCTTTAGTGATCTGAAACTCCAGTGAGCGCGCACCTACCACCACTTCGTTGGCGGGAGCCTTGAATACTCCGCGCTCGATATCAGTCTTCGCGTAGATGCCGGCAATGTGGCCCGTCGGAGGAATCAGCGAGTCGCGATTGAGGACCGGGTCAAAGACCTTGATCCACGGAAAATAGAAAGCGGCGAAGGTCGTGTCCTGGGGCGGCCGGATATTATTGATAGCGGCGAGCGTGTGCGTGCCGGGGGTGGACTGCAGGATCGCGAAACGGTCTCGCAGCTTTGCACAATGCGCGATGATGTCGGTGTAGGTATTGTCGATCTCGTGATAGTCGGGCGCCCCAACAATCGCGATCTCGTCGACTTGCTCGAAGCCCTGCAGTCCGGTCTTATACGACGTCCCATCGTCAGGAAAACTTCTCAGCTCGCGGCCGTTATAGTCATCTCTCACTACGGCTGGGCCATTGTTTCCCTGCGTCCCGAGCGTATTCAGCATCACCAGGGCCAGATCCTGCGGCCGGACTGTTCCGATCGCATCGACACGGATCAGATTGGAGCCGCCGTTGATGGTCTTTTCGTAGAAGTCGATGGAAGTCGGATTCGGCGAAAGATTGTCGTAGACCTCGAGCAGCGTGGGCTCGCGTCGATTCGGATTGGTCACCTCATCAGCATCAGTCGGATCAACTAACGGCTCGGGAGGAATTACATCCCAATACATCACCGTCAACTTGAAGCGCCGCTCGGTGGGTGGTGCGGTGGGGACGTCCAGGCTTGCCAGCTCGATTTTTGCCGCGATGCGATTCCCCCACTCGCCCGGCCCGGCAGCTCGGATCTGTAACTGATCGAGGTTAGCAATCATCGTGACAGCGGTAGCTGACGTAATACGCCCGACGAAACAACGTTGACCGCCATTCAGAAAAAATCCCTCGATCGCAAATGGCAGGCTCGTAAGGTCGATGAGAACGTGTCCGCCGTAGAGTCGTTTGAATTCTTCAAAACCGGTGATGAGCCGCGGCTCTTCCGGTCCACGAAGGGTTTCTCCCAAAAACCCGGCGGTGCTGGTGCCAACACCCTCGATTGGTCTTGGGCCAAGTTCGATCTCTTCTATGTAAACTCCGGGTGATAGATATTCAGGCATGTTGTGCTCCTTCTTTTGACGGCGCTATCTCTTCTAGTAACCACCAGTGGCCTTGTCCTTAGGTTGTGGCTGAGACCCTCCACCAGTGCCCGTTCCACCACCTTTTCCGGTGGGAATGTCCTCTACTACTTCAAGGAACAGCTTCTGCCGATCGCCCCTGAACTTTTCGCATTCCTTTTTCGCAGCTTCGAAATCGGCGGTGGTCTTTAGCAGATCGTGGTGCAGCAGAAACCGGTGAAACTTCGCGAGGAGCAATTCACGCAGTGCGTGAATCAACCTGCGGCGCAGTTCAGCAGGCGACAATTTCTTCTTTAGTTCAGAATCGCCTTTGTAGTCATCGGTCGATCCTTCATACGCAGGCGGTGTGGTTGGCACAGTCCCACTGCATCTCTCTTCCTCCGTCTTCGGCCAATCAAGCAGCTTGTAGAGGTCGTCAAACTCGAGACTGACGGCGTAAACGGATTTCGGTTTTTGGTCCTTGTTGAATGCCTCTGCCTGCTTAAACAGTGATTCCAGGTCGCCGAAGACTTTGGTTATTGCATCCAGAAAGCCTTTGAGCTTGTCGTAGGCTTCCTGCTTCTGCGCCTCGTTATTTCGTGCCTGGACCAGGCAATCACTCGAGTAATGCAACCGGCGTCTCAGCCAGAGCAACGTCTGGCAGCAGATGGTTTTTTCTCGCTCAGTGTATTTTTCGTCTCGATATTTCCTGATGGCTTCCTTCGTGGGCTTGTCGATCGTGCTCCATTTTTCGATCGAATCCCGCCATCTCTTCACGTCAGCCAGTTTGCAATCGAGTTGTTTGTCGTAGAAGTCTTTATACTTAGCCACTATCGCGTCGATTCCCTGATATTCCTTTTCCACATCTTTCAGTTCGTCAGGGAATTTGGTGGTTGCTTCGGTGGGTTCTTTGGCGAGATCCTTCACTCTTGCACTCAAAGCATCCAGTAACTCGCGGAATGGCTGCGTCTCGTCGGGTATTCCCGTCTGGTCCAATTTCTTACAGTTGCATGGGCCTGACGGCTTTGCGCTGGGATCCGCTGTTTTGGGGTCATCCATGTCTCTACTCCTTCATCTCTTACTGAGGTGGTCTGATCGATTAGAGCGGAAGGTCAAGTGGGTTGGCCTTCTGCGTTGTGCCTTCCTTGATTACTACCGTCTGCAGTTGGCTTTGACTGGCGCCTTTGACGGCCACTAAATCCGCAGTCAAAGCAGGATCTCCCTGTTTCACTTTTGGCAATCGCTTAAAAAACGCTACGTATTCACCTTCACGGTTGGTGAGTGATTCGACGGTCTTGAGAATGTTCTGGGTGTTATCTAACGGGTTCACTTCGCGGTACGTGGCGCGCACCACTGCATCAGCGACGCCGAGCGAGCTCCGAGTGACGATCCCGCGCACGAGCGTCGCATTCGGCGCGAAGGGGTATGACGGCCGCGGCGCAAGCTGCAGGTCAAACGATAAGACGGCGTTGGGAAGCACTTCGATTGGGATCTCGAGTGTGTCGGTCCATGTTCCCGCCGGTGGCTTAACAAAGAACGAATCAACGACTTCCGGATCGTTTTGGACCAACAACGTGTACTTACGCGGACTGATATCTTCGAAGCACAACAACCCGCTGATGCTTCTGATCGGGCGCGCCGTGGGAAGCTCCTTCAGCTTCAATCGAAGAGGGGGAACCAGTCGTTCCTCAGTGAACTGATCCACCGGACGGATCGCGATCGAGAGATCGTGATGATGGGAATCTCCCTGTTCGACATCGACGAAGTATCGGGTAACGTACGGACGCGTGAAGATCATGCCGCTTCCTCCTCCCGATCTTTGATCGACACAACCTGATCGACGTCGGCTCGCCGCGACGTGACGCGCGCGCCACCTTGCGTTCGGATGGACCGTAGTCGAACCGGAGTCAGCAGGAAGCTGACTGAGGCGCGGAGCACGCTGTCAGGGAAGACACTCCAGATGCGAGTTAGATCTTCAACCGTCATCGGCTGCAACGTGAGTCGCAGCTCTTCGTCAGGTCGAAAATCTCCCTGCAGCGTCGAACCAGCGAGGATCCCGTTGTCAAAGAAAACCCGCATCGCGAAACCGAGTAACAACTGCGCGTCGAGAGTTTGATCGCTCGGGTCCTGAGTCACAGCTCCGAAGGCGGTCAGCAAGTAATAGAGATCGAGTGGCTGGGAGAGCTCGCCGTTGAAAGCCAGGCTTCCGGGAACTTCGAGATCATTCCTGAGCGCGACGGACGGCGCGATTGAGTACAGGCATAGCGTCAACCGGATGTTGCTGTTTTGAGTGACGTCGCGCGGCGAGAGCAGCGCGATCTGATCGCGCGAGGAGATCGGACGCTCCGCAGTCGGCGGGTTGGCCACCAGGCTGTCTCTGAGCAGCTCAATCAACGTCAGTCCTGCATCTCGAATCGCCGAGCTCATGCCACCTCCGTGATCCGCGCCGGCGGCCGGAATTCCGCCATCGCGAATACCTTTCCAATCTTTTCGATCTCGCGCTTGGTTGCGTCGATCAGGCAGTCCATATCGATCACGCCTTCACGATCGAGGGCGAGGAAAGCTGCGCGCAAACTAATGTTCTTGATGTTTCCGCCCGCGACGTTCACTTTGCGCGCGAGCCAACGGAAGTCGACGTCGTCTCCCAACGGAGCATCGGGCGGAAAACACTTCTGCCAGATGAGCTCTCGATCGTCTTCAGTGGGAAACGGGAAAGGAACGATGAAGCGCAGGCGACGCACGAACGCGTCGTCCATGTTCTGCTTCATGTTGCTGGCGAGAATTACAATGCCGCTGTATTCCTCCATGCGCTGCAGGAGGAAAGCGATCTCGAGATTTGCGTATCGATCGTGAGCGTCTTTGACTTCCGAGCGCTTTCCGAAAAGCGCGTCGGCTTCGTCAAAGAACAGGACCGCGTTGCTTGCCTGGGCCTCGCCAAAGATCCGGTCGAGATTTTTTTCAGTCTCGCCAATGTACTTGCTGACTACCGATGAGAGATCGATCTTGTGTAAGTCGAGGCCAAGCTTTCGGGCCAGAATGCCCGCGGCCATCGTCTTACCCGTGCCGCTGGGACCTTCGAATAGCGCGGTGACTCCCTTCCCGTAGGAAAAATGCTTTTCGAAACCCCACTGCTCAAAGATCACCTGCGCCCTTTTCACGTGCGCGGCGATTTCAAGCAACTGATTTAGTTGCGCTTGAGGTAGAACAATGTCGGACCACGAATCGCGCGCCTCGATCTTTCGGGCCAGGCCGCCAAGATTCGGCGCGGCGATGCCGGACGCAGCCTGGCTCAGAACGCTCGCATTCAATTGCGGGCGCGCAGGGTTTTCCCAGTAAGCGCGGCAACGACCGGCTTCCACTGTCTGGCTGATCTGTCCCTCGGTAAAGTTGAACTTGCTCGAGATTTCAATCAGGTCTTCCGCACTCAGCTCAGATCCAACTTCGTGCAGGTGCTTGCGCCAGCAGCTCATCCGGCTCGTCGAGTTAGGCGCGGGACATTCCAAACTGAGGAACAGTTGCGACGGTGCGTCAGGCATCCATCGCTGGCTTCCGGAAAGGAAAGTTAAGGGAGAGAAACTCTCGACAGCCCGCAGCAACGACGCTAATTCCGCACTCCTGTTTTCCAACAACAGACTGTCGAAGTTTTCAATCAGTAGAACCGCCGGCAGTAACATTGATTCGCGGCCCAGGCGCCAGAACGCCTCGACACCGTTCAAGTCCGACGGCATGCGCTTAACGTTCGCAATAAGGAGTGGCAGGCCGATACACCGGCTGGCATAGGCAGCCAGCGATCGCTTTCCGGTTCCGGGCCTGCCGTAAAGATGAATTACCGGCCGCAGCGGAGCATCGCCTTCGGCAAAACATTGCTCGACGAGCTTGATGGTTTGGTCTCGAACTTCGCTCGGCGCAGTTATGAATGAGACCGGATCATTTGGCATGACGAGCTCGACCCAATCGAGCAAGTCTCTTTCGAGTTGCGGAGTTTGCAGCAGGAAGGCGGCGATGCGTTCGTCCAGCTTCAGAGTTAGCTGCAGGTAAGGCAGGTGTCTGCTGTTGTAATCGCCTGGCTGGAGCAGATGATTTTTGAGAAGCGGCGCATTGGGGGAAAAGATTGCGCGATTCTCAATACTTTGAGGCAGGTCGTTTGAGAAGAGTCTCAGCGCGAGATCGATACTCGGTTGTTTTTGCGTGATGTCGTCCTGTAGAAACGCAAACACCTTCGAGTAGTTCGCGTCGATTTCCGCCGCGAGGCAAAGAACGAGGCAGCGTTCTTCGATTCGGCTCAGGCGGAACAGTTGTGTGATCTGATTCAGTTGAGAGCTCGCCCGGAGGTTGAGTTCGTCGTGTCCTGGCCGGCTTTGCTCAGAGCCCTGCTCGTCACGGACCATGTGCGCGCCGATGTCGCTGGAGAGGAACGACACGATCTCATGCTCATTCAGCACGAGACCCTGGAGTTGGTCCAACTGGCCTTGCTGGCCCTGCGGAGCCCGGCGCTGCATCTCGTGCAACAGATCCCCGTTCAATAGCGACAGCTCGTCGCGCAGGTGCACCCAATTTGGATTTAGTTCTTTCATCGCCGTGCGTGTAGCCCAGTTAGCCGTTCTTCGTGTCGTCGGCATTGAGGCAGTAGTGTTTGCGGCCGTCGACGGCCGTGGTGGAGAGAATGAGGTTCTTTTCGACTAACATCTTCAATGATTGCTCAACGATGCTTTGTTCTTCGGAAATCGATTGTTTGAGCAACCACCACTCGAGAATGCCATTGGCAGTATCGGCAGCACGCGGATGCTCCTGGAGATAACGCAGTATCTTTAGCGCGACCTCCCATGTCTCCTGCTCCGCCTGGTTACCCGAATTCTCTCGCTGCATTTCACGACCAACACTGTGCACGGGATGTGCCAGCAGGAAAGCAGCGATTTTGAAGAAAAAGGATTGGCGTAGTGAGACTAGTAGCGATCGATGACGGGAGCGAGTTGGACTAAGTCAATGGTTTTATTGAATTTTGAGAGTGAGACAAATTTGTCCTACTCACGCTGGCCAATGTCACAGGCTTGGCTCTCTGTGCAACAGAGAAGACCTTCGGCTGGTCCAATTTCTGCTGGTCAAAAAACCACACAGCCAGTATTATCCGTTTTCCATCTTCACGCCTATGTTTTCGAAACGTTACCGTTGGTTTTTACTCCTGGCGATATTCGTCTCACTGGTCGTAGTTCTCCCGATTACGCAGAGAGCCCAGCGCCAGTCTCAAAGAGTAAAGAAGAAATCTCTCGACGCCGTACCGGGCGAGATTCTCGTGCGCTTCCGTCCCGAGTCAAAAAGCAAACAGCCCGGCCGCGGGGTACTGACGGAGAAGTCCGGACGCCAAATCCCTCTTTCGATCAAAGCCGTCAGCCCGAAATTCGAGATCGTAGAAGGGCTGCGTGTCGCACAAGTCAATCCTGCCGATACAAGCAACGCCATCGCAGCACTCCGTGCCCGGCCAGACGTCATCTATGCAGAACCTAATTTCATCCGTAGGGCCTCTGTCACACCAAACGATCCGCGCTATCCGCAGATGTGGGGACTCAACAACACCGGTCAACCTGCGGACCATGACGGACATCCCGGAACCGCCGGCCAGGACATTCGCGCGGAGCAAGCATGGGCCATCACGACCGGCAGCCGTAGCGTTGTAGTCGGCGTTATCGACTCCGGAATCGACATCAACCACCAGGACCTGCACGACAACATCTGGACCAATCCAGCCGAGGTTGCGGGCAACGGCATCGATGACGACGGGAATGGATTCGTCGACGACATCAACGGCTGGGACTTCGCTCATAACGACGCCACTGTCTTCGATTACACCGAGCCCACTTATCCGCCGGCTCCAAACTACACCGGCGACATTGAAGATCACGGTACGCACGTAGCCGGCACGATCGGCGCAGTTGGTAACAACGGCATCGGCGTCACCGGGGTCAACTGGCAAGTGAGTTTGATGTCGCTCAAGTTTCTGACCGGTGACGGAGCGGGATCGTCTGCGAATTTGTTGAACGCCTTTGCTTACGCGAAAGCGATGCGACAGCTCTGGGATTCTTCAGGCGGTATGAAGGGCGCGAATATTCGTGTCCTTAATAATAGTTACGGCGGCGAAAGATTTTCCCAGGCCGAGCAGGACGCGATTCGCGCGTTGAGCGACGCCGGAATCCTGTTCGTGGTCGCAGCAGGCAATGAATCACTTCCCAACGATCTGTTTCCGGCCTATCCCTCGAACTACACTTCTCCAAACCTGATCTCAGTCGCGGCACAAGCCGGCGGCGGAGGTCGATCATTCTTTTCAAATTTTGGTGAGGCGACGGTCAACGTCGCTGCGCCCGGCGAACACATTCTCAGCACCACGCCTAAGAACACTTACGACTTCTTCGACGGCACCTCGATGGCGGCGCCCCACGTTTCTGGTACCGCCGCGTTGGTCTGTGCGCTGTCACCGAGCATCACGATGCAGAAGCTTCGCTCGTTGTTGATGTACAGCGGGCGCCAATTTAGTAGTGTTCAGACTTCAACCAGACAAGACGTCGATGCCGGCAAGATGCTGCAAGGTGTCAGTAGCACGGACGTAACGCCGCCCGGCCTGATCGATGATCTGAATGCACAAATCCCAGGTCAGTTTCCAAACTACAGGCTGACCTGGGATTCGCCCGGCGACGACGGAAATGTCGGGAATCCCACCGCTTTCGAGATTCGTTTCTCCGAAACAAGCCTCAACGATACGAATTTCGATCTGGCGACGCCGCTGCCTGCTCCAACTCCCAACGATTCACATTCGAACTACTTTCACAACGTCAACGTCCCGTGGCGACACTCATCAGGCTTCATCGGCATTCGCGGGGTCGACGATGCCGGCAACAAAGGCCCAATCTCGCAAGTGCCGGTTTCGGTGAATGTGGACGTCGGCGATCCTTACACGATTGCTGAAACAGCGGCTGCTCCAGTTTCGACCGGTGGAACTCCGTTGGGACTGATCGGCGACGACGAGATCAAGACGATCAATTTGCCGTTCATGTTCACCTTCTATGGCACTGAATACCCCGCAATTACAGTATCAACGAACGGCGCGTTGTATTTCGGTTTTCCGCCCGATGACGATGCGTTCAGCTCGCCACGATTGCTGAATGGACGTCGCATGATCGCCGGCCTGTGGGACGATCTCCGCACAGACAAGCGGCCGGGAGATGATGTTTACATCGTCCAGGACACGGATCGGATAATTTTCCGGTGGCAGGCCGTAACGTTCGACAACTTTATTGGACCAACAGAAAAGCGTGGTGAGAATCCGGTAAGCTTCGAGATCGAGCTCCGGTACGACGGGACGATCACCATGCGCTATGGCGATGGCAATCAGAAGTTGTTACCCGTCGTCGGGATTAGCGGTGGGGCGCCGGAACCTTATTTCTCAGCGTCGCATTCGTTCGCAGGTGGTTTGAAAGATCTAACTAACGCGCAGGCTGTGGTCTTCGCGCGGCGCAGTCCAATTCCACGTGGCGTGATCACCGTGGCCTCGGCTAATCCCAGCAGCGGAGTCAATATCACTGTCAGTCCAAACGACATCTCAGGTTCCGGCAACGGCACGACTCAATTCACTCGCACTTACAATCAAGGCGCCACCGTGACGCTCACGGCGCCGGCCACGATGAATGGATTCAACTTCAGAGTGTGGAAACGAGACGGACAAGACTGGAGTGGAAGTGTTTCAACAACCATAGAAGCGCGCGGCAATCGCACGATGACTGCTGTCTATTCCTCCGCACCTGTCTTGACCGTTACATCTTCCAATCCGGACAGCGGAGTGAACATAACGGTCACTCCAAATGACAATGATGGCGCGGGGAGCGGGACCACACCATTCACACGTACGTACGCTGAGTTTACGGGCGTGAATTTGAACGCGCCGGCCACCGTCGGCTCGAGCGCTTTTTGGAAATGGCAAGTCGATGGCGTTGATTACGTGCAGAGTCAATTTGCCACCGTAACGGTGAACGAGGCCCACACGGCGAAGGCCATTTACGTCACGGTAACGCCGACACCGACTCCCACTCCTGTCCCGGGAGCCACGGGGCAATCGATCGCCTTCGTCAAACCGGGCAACGGCTCAGACATCTTCCTCGTAAACCCGGATGGCACAAACGTAGTGAATCTCACGGACGCAGCGGGCGATGACACGCGACCGGCCTGGTCGCCGGACGCCTCACGCTTCGCGTATACATGCCTGCGGCAGCCTGACGGTAGCATTCAAGCCCCGCGGCGCATCTGCGTTCGTAACGCCGATGGCACCGGATTCGCCGTGCTGTCCAACACTCTTGCAGAAGACTTTGGCCCAGCGTGGTCGCGCGACGGAAGACGACTTGCTTTTACCAGCTCCGCCCC